>Ga0070706_100000322_pt1 | contig 58386 bp, 56 predicted proteins | sample KBSK5501metaG_FD_65476 | JGI IMG/M metagenome (GOLD analysis project Ga0070706, IMG submission 65476) | Corn, switchgrass and miscanthus rhizosphere microbial communities from Kellogg Biological Station, Michigan, USA - KBS K5-50-1 metaG | ecosystem: Host-associated > Plants > Roots >...
GTCGACCAGCTGTTCGACATCGGCTGGTCACTGCCGTCGCCCCAGGTGCTCCCGACGCCCACCCCCGGCACGGCCGGACCGAACAACTCCGCCGCATCCCTGAAATGCGCCGTGGGGCGGCTGGCGAACCTGGCCATCACCTGGGACGGCGACATCCACACCGATCTCGAGGACTACAGCTCCGCTTCGACCACGATCAAGTCCACCCTGATCAACGACAACAACGTGAAGCACATCGGTGGCACCCTGGCCATTGAGATGCCTTTGGCCGATCGGGGGAATTTCTCGGAGCTGGGCGACCTCCGCGGCGGCCAGATCCTGGAGGTCTGCGGCCGTTGGGTGACGGACACCAACTCCGGCGAGGGGTGGAACGAACTGCACCCGGTGCAGAGCATCAGGATCCTCACCGACTTCTCGGTGGCGGCGGCGCCCGCGGACGTAACGGTGCAGGCCGGAGAGTCCGCGTCCTTCAGCGTGAACGTGATCCTTAACTCAGGGCCGGCCGACCCGGTGGCCATGGACGTGCAGGGACTGGCAGCCGGCGCCATCGCGGCCTTCAGCCCGAGCTCGGTCACCCCGACCGGAGTGTCGACCCTCACGGTGACCACCAGCGCCGGCGGTGGCCTCGGTGACTTCCCCTTGACGATCCGCGGCCAGGGCGACGGCGGGGTCACCTTCACCGCCTCCGTGACCCTGCACGTCTACGACTACGCGGTCGCGGTGTCCCCCGCGGACCAGACGGTGCTGCGCGGGGCGTCGACCGCGTACACGGCGACGCTGACACTCCTCAGCGGATCCACCACCGTCGGCGTCCCGGCGGTCTCAGTGTCTACGAGCGGACAACCGTCCGACTCCAGCGTGGCCCTCGGGGTCTCGAGCCTGATGCCGGCGACCGCCGGCGCCTCCACGGCCGTCACCCTGACGACCGCCGGACCGGCGGGAGGCTCGGTCGGGGACTTCGTCGTCAAGGTCGTGGGGACCAATCCCGCCGGCACCGTCCGTTCCGGGAGTGCCGGCCTTCACCTGTACGACTTCACGCTCGCGGCCTCACCGTCGACCCTGCAGGTGCTGACGACGGGCGCCAACCAGTACGCCCTCAATGTCGGGCTTGTGTCCGGCTCTTCGGGGACCGGACTGCCCGTGATCGGGCTGGGAGTTTCCGGACTGCCGGCGGGCGTGGCGGGCGCTTTCACCCCCGGCAGCGGGAGCGGGACGTTCAACTCGACCCTGGACCTCACCGCGCAGGGCGCCGCGGTGGGGACGTACACGCTGACGCTCACCGGGACCGACGGGCGCAGCCCGGCGGGCGGCGCGCGCAGCACTACAGCCACCCTGGTGGTGCTGACGCCGCAGGGAGGCCTGGCGCTGGTGGAAGGCATCGTCAACGGGCTGAGGACGAGCTCGGTGCTCACCGCCGGCCAGGCGCAGTCGCTGCTGACGAAACTGAGTCAGGCCACCGGGAGCCTCGACTCAGGCAAGCCGGCCACGGCGTGCAACCAGCTCGCGTCGGTGGTCAACGAGATTCAGGCCGACGTCGCCGCCGGGACTCTCACGCAGGCGCAGGCGGAGTCGCTGCTGGGCGGACCATTAGGGATCAGAGCTGTCATGGCCGCGATCCCGTGCTGATCGGGCCCGGGACGGGCCCGCTCAGGTTCGGCTTGTATGCGGGAGGAGCCTGCACTCGGTAGCGGAGGTGGGCCACCCCGTCACCGGCCTCGGCGCTGACCTGCTCCCCAGCCCGCCCCCGGCGAGGCGAGATGCCACCCGGGCGCGGTCGAGGCCTTCCTTTCCGGGGCGTCGCGGCGGCGCGGAGCGGGCTAGGCTCCTTCGACGACCTCGAAGATGCGGTCGGCGACCAGGCCGTGCGCCTCGCGATGGACGCGCGCCGCGGCTTCGGCGTCGGGCGCGTCGACCAGGCAGAACGCCTTGTGCTCCTTCTCGTCGACCCAGTACTTGAGGTACTTCACCCCGTAGGCGTCCTGCTTGGCCAGGTCGGCCTCGTGGGCGTGGGCGACGTCCGCAGCGGTCGCACCCTCCGGAAGGTTCTCGTGAACGTCCATGAAGATTGGCATTGTCATAGCTCCTCTGTTTGTGATTCGGGACGCGACCTTGAGCGACGAGCGAGTCGCCCATGACCTTACGCGCAGGCTAGGCGCGGAGGATCAGGGGAGCATCAACCGTTCGGTCGATCTTTCAACCGGACGAGATCTGTACCAGGTCGTGCTCGAGGGCGAATAGCGTGGCGCCCGCCCGGGTGCCGACCGCGATCTTGCCGTACACGTTGATGAGGTGGGTGTGCACGGTCGCCTCGGAGATGTGGAGGGCGCTGGCGATCTTCTTGTTGGAATGCCCGCGCGCGAGCAATCGGAGCACATCGACCTCACGGTCGGTCAGGCCCGCCGGCCAGCCTCGATCCGCGCGGCTGGGCTTCGAACGCTGCCCGGCCGCGGCCAGCACGGCATCCACCGCGCGGCGGTCGAGCTGGCCGGCCGCCACCACACGCCGCAGCTCGCCGGCCGCTGCGCTGGGTTCCAGCCCGGGCCGCCACGAGCGTTCCTCCCTGATCGACTGGTACACCTCGACGGCGGCCAGCACGCGCGCCCCCAGGGGCAGGGCCGCCGCTGGAAGACCCCGGTGATACCCGGATCCGTCGGTCCGTTCATGGTGGAGGCCGGCGATCTCACCGGATGCCCGCAGCGCCGGGCTGACGGTGAGGATGCGTTGGGTGTGATAGGTGTGGAGCTGGACCCGCGCCCGTTCCGACGGATTCAGCGGACCGCGCTTGTTCCAGACCAGGTCGGGGATGCTGACGTTGCCCAGATCGTGCACATGGGCCGCTCGTCGCAGCGAGGCGACCTCAGCCGCGGCCAGACCAAGCTCCGAGGCCGCGTCCTCCACCAGCCGCGCCACCTGAGGTGAGTGCCCGCGCGTGTACGGAGACTTGAGATCCACGAAGTCGGCGAGAGCCCGGCAGACCTCGTCGAGGTGCGCGGGCGAGACCCACAGATGCGGCTCGGGCTCCTCCGCGAGTGCGTGGTCCCAGACCGACTCCTGCCCAGTCTCGGCGAGCATGTCCTGGCTGTTCTGGAGCCACAGCCGGGCGAACTCGGGGTCGAACTCGCCGCCGCTCCGTTCGCGAACCGTGGCATCAGCGGCTTCGATGCCGCCGAACTGATGATACGTCTGCGCGACGTGGACCAGGTGCACGAGACGCGCGATGGCCGATTGCTCGTCCCCTTGGGGCAGGTCGGTGAAGACCCTGCCGTCCCAGCGGGCGTAGGTATGGCGCAGAGCGTCGGTGACCCGAGGCGAGGCGCCCAAGCGCGCCGACAGCCGGACGGCCACGTCGGCCACGTTGGCGAAGGCTTCCGGGGCCGACCCGCCGGAGCTGATCATCCCGGCCATGCCGGCCGCCCACTGCCGCGGTCCCCACTGACGCGCCATCCGGGTGATCACGATCCGCATCAGCTCTGGCCGGTTGGCGAAATCCGCCTCCGAGAGCCACCTCCGAACGCCCACGTCGTCTCCGGCGCCCATCCGGCTCTGGATCGAGACGGCCCCGGTGCAGCCGACGTGGTAAAGCAGGGCCAGGTAGTAGGTGTCCGACAGGTCGTCGCGGGACCAGCCCGCCAGGCGGGCGAGCCGGACCGAGAAGAGGGCGTCGCGCAGAGCGCTTTCGGCCGGCACGTCGTGGGCCAGGTCGCTCGCCAGTGAAACGGTCGCCAGCAGCTCGGCGAGCCGAACCCCACGGTTGCCGACCGACGAGGGTTCGTTGCGAGATGCGGTTTCCACAGAGGTTGTTGACTCGCACCTGTACCACAAGATCGACCGAACGGTTGATCCCAGGCCGCGCGCCCGCTCCTACGGTGCAGCCATGGAAACCACAGCCTCGTCCCAAACCTTCCTCGATCATCTGGCAGCGCGGAGATTCGAAGAGCTGGCCAGCAGCCTGGCGCCGGACGCGGTGGCCCGGTTCCTGCTGCCGCCTGGTGCGCAGGAGACCATTGGAGCGGACCCGATCGCGCGCCGCTTCGAGAGCTGGTTTGGCGGAGCCAGCAGCTTCAGCGTGCTCTCGACGGGCAACCAGCCGGTGGGCCGGAGGTCGCTGCTGCACTGGCGGTTCCGTCTCAGTCGCGACGGGCAATCGACCGAGGTCATCGAACAGGTTGCGTTCGCGGACGCGGGTCCGGCGGGCATCTACCGCCTCGACCTGCTGTGCTCGGGCTTCCTGCCCGATCCGGAGATCGCCGCCGAGGCGGTCCTCGCCTGCGAAGTTCCGGCCAGGGCTCTTAGCGCGTAGCGCAGGGTAGCGGGGCCGGGAAGGTTCCCGGCCCCATTCGATGTGCGGAAGCCTTCAGGCCGCTGCCAGAACGCGCGCGACCGGCTGGGGGACCTTCACGCCGATCACGAGCAGGTACAGGACCATCGAGATTTCCGCGATTGCCGACGGGATGGTGACGAAGACGTTGATCTTTTCGCCAACGTCAGGGACGAGGAACACCGCGAGCATGCCCACGAGGTAGCAGCCGCCCCCCACGATGAGCCCGACGCTCAGCGCCTTGGGGAATATCGCCGACCTGTAGGCGAGATAGCCGAGGGGCACCAGCCACAGGCCGAAGAAGATCTGGGCGATGAGGAAGCCGTAGTGGTGGATTTCGAGCAAGAGCAGCACCAGGGCACTCGCACCTGCGGCGCCCAGCGCGGCCGCATAGGACCCATCGGTGGCCACGCGCACGCTCTCAAGCTGGAAGACATCGTTGAGGCACAGGATGGCGGCCCCGACGGCGACCAGGACGACCATCGCCCTCGCCGCGCCCTGGTGCACGTGCTTCAGCAGTATGTAGAGGGTCAGTGCCAGGAAGACCCAATCTGTCGCCTGGAACAGGTCGGAGACGGCGCCCACCCGGACCAGTCCAGAGTTCGCCACCACGTTGGCGGCCGTGGTCGCCGCGGCGCCCGCCACGTACACCTTGGCGATCACGTACCCGAAGGCGAAGCCGGCGGTGATGCCGTTGAGCAGGTAGAGGACGCCGGCGATTCGCGCTAGACGTTTGGGTGAGGTCATGGGGCTCTCCTTGAACATACGGTGTAAGCTTATGGCGTAAGTCTAGACATACGCCGTAAGCTTGTCAAGTGGCTACCCGAGCCGACCCGAGCGCCAAGGCCCGAGCCCCCCTGAGCAGGGAGCGAGTGCTGCGCGCCGCCCTCGTCCTGGCCGACGCGGGCGGGATCGACTCGCTCACGATGCGCAGGCTCGGACAGGACCTCGGGGTGGAGGCGATGTCGCTCTACAACCATGTCGCCAACAAGGACGACATCCTCGACGGCATCGTCGACCTCGTTTTCGGCGAGATCGCACTGCCGTCCGGCCGAGCTGACTGGAATACGGCCATGCGCAAGCGGGCGATCTCCGCCCGCGACGCTCTCCTACGCCACCCCTGGGCGACCAACCTGATGCAGTCGCGGACCAGACCCGGTCCGGCGACCCTACGGCACCACGACTCGGTCCTCGCCAGCCTCCGGACCGCGGGCTTCACGCTCGTCATGGCCGCCCACGCCGTCTCGGTCATCGATGGCTACATCTATGGCTTCGCGCTGCAGCAGATCAACCTGCCGCTCCAGGGCCCGGAGCAGGTCGCAGAGGTCGGGGAGTCCATACTCCGGCAGCTCGCCGGCGAGTACCCGAACCTCGCCGAGATGATCACCGGGCACGCCATGAAGCCCGGCTACGACTATGCGGACGAGTTCGAGTTCGGGCTCGATCTGATCCTCGACGGCCTGGAGAGGCGCCGAGGCTCATGAGAGCAGTCGTTTACGACCGGTACGGGCCGCCGGACGTTCTCCGGCTCGAAGAGGTCGAGCGGCCCGCACCCAACGCGGACGAGGTCCTGGTCAAGATCCACGCCACGACCGTCAACCGGACGGACTGCGCGACCCGTGAGGCCAACCGCCGCAGCGGCCTGGCCGTCTCGCTCCTCAGCCGCCTCATATCGGGTATCCGCCGGCCGAGGCAGGGGATTCTCGGCAACGAGCTGGCGGGGGAGGTCGAAGCGGTCGGGGCGGCAGTCACCGAGTTCGCGGTCGGTGACCGGGTCTTCGGCAGCAGCGGGCTCAGGTTCGGGGCGCACGCGCAGTTCATCTGCCTGCCAGAGAGAGCCCGGATCGCGCAGATGCCGACCGGCATGAGCTTCGAGGAGGCTGCGCCCATCTGCGACGGAGCGCTCAACGCACTCACGTGTCTGAAGCAGGCGGATCTCCGGAAGGGGCGCACGATTCTCATCTACGGCGCATCCGGCGCCATCGGAACCGCGGGAGTGCAGCTGGCCAGGCACTTCGGCGCCGACGTCACCGCGGTGTGCAGCACCAAAAACCTCGAGCTCGTGAGATCGCTGGGAGCGGACCGGGTGATCGACTACACGCAGGAAGACTTCACCAAGAACGGCCAGACCTACGACGTCATCCTGGACGCCGTCGGCAAGCACTCCTTCAGGCGGTGCCGCGCCTCGCTGGGGCCGGGCGGCATCTACCTCCCGACCGACGGGCTCGGCAATCTCGTGTTGGCGCTCTGGACCCCGCGGGTCGGAGACAAGAAGGTGCTCTTCCAGATACCGCCTCGACAGACCAAGCGGGACGTCCTCTTCCTCAAGGAGCTCGTCGAGGCCGGGGAGTACCGGCCGGTCATCGATCGCCGCTACCCCCTGGAGGACGTGGTCGAGGCGACCCGGTACGTTGAAACGGAGCAGAAGACCGGGAACGTCGTCCTGACCGTCAAATCCCGCCCGACCGATTAGTTTCGGGGTGCGCGCTGGTCATAGCAGGTAAACACCCCAGTTGAGCTAGGAGGTAAGAAGCATGGCAGCCACGTCCACGATCAAGCGCGAGACCCTCCAGGTGCCGGGGGCCAACCTCTACTACGAGGTCCGCGGCTCAGGCCCCGTCCTGCTGATGATGCCGGGCGGGCCCGCCGACGCCGCGACCTTCCGGCGGATCGAGGACCGCCTCGCGTCGCAGTACACCGTCGTCACCTACGACCCGCGCGGCCTCTCCCACAGCAGCTCGCTGGATCCGGCCGGCGACGCCCGGATGGTCGAGATCTTCGCGGACGACGTCCACCGCCTGCTGGCCGAGCTCGGCGGGAGCAAGGCATGCGTGTTCGGCAGCAGCGGCGGGGCCGTGATCGCTCTCGAGCTCGTCAAGCGGCATCCCGAACAGCTCGACACGGTCGTCGCTCACGAGCCCCCTTCGCCCAAGCTGCTGCCGGACAGCGCCCAGGCGCTGGCGGCGATGGAGGACGTCTGCGACACCTGCGCCAGCGCTGGTCTCTGGCCGGCCGCGCAGAAGTTCATGACCCTGGTCGGGATCCAGGGCGGTCCTCCGCCCGCGCCCGAGGGTGAGCCGACTCCCGAGATGCTGGAGGCCCAGGCTCTGATGCAGAGGAACATGGAGTTCTTCTTCGGGCGCTACATCCGCAACCTGGCGCGCTACGAGCCCGACATCGCCGCGCTCAAGGCGTCCTCCTGCCGGATCGTGCCGGCCGTGGGAGCCGAGTCAGGCGGCCAGCTCGCCCACAACGGGGGCCTTGGACTGGCCCGAATGCTGGGAGTCGAGGCCACCGTCTTCCCGGGCGACCACGGCGGCTTCGATGGCCGTCCGGTTGAGTTTGCCGAGAAGCTCCGTGAAGTGCTGGAGAGCGGAACGCGCTAACGGAATCCCCGCCTAGAATCGGCCTTGTGCGCGAGCCGGCACTCTCGGTCGCACCCGACTTCGGCGAGCTCGAGCGGCACCGCAGGCAGCTGACCGCCTACTGCTACCGGATGCTCGGCTCGCCGTTCGACGCCGAGGACGCTGTCCAGGAGACGCTCGTCCGAGCCTGGCGCGGCGCCGAACGCTTCGAGGGGCGCTCGGCGGTCCGCTCCTGGCTGTATCGAATCGCGACCAACGTGTGCCTCGACATGCTCAGGAGCGCCCAGCGCCGGGCGCGACCGATGGACCTCGGGCCGGCCCAGGAGCCGATCGAGGCCAACCTGCACGTGCCCAGGGAAGCGCGCTGGATCGAGCCGATACCCAACACCCTGATCGCCGGCGACGACCCCGCCGAGGTCGCGGTCGCGCGGGACTCGGTGCGCCTGGCCCTGGTCGCCGCCCTGCAGCACCTGCCGGCGCGCCAGCGCGCCATGCTCATCCTGCGCGACGTCCTGCGCTGGGAGGCCTCCGAGGTCGCCGAGCTGCTCGGGAGCACCGTCGCCTCGGTCAACAGCGGCCTCCAGCGCGCCCGCGCCACCCTGGCCGTGAGCAACCTGAGCTCCACCGACAGCCACCAACCCCTGACGGCCGCCGACCGCACCCTGCTCCAGCGCTACCTGGTCGCGTTCGAGCGCTACGACCTGGAGGGCCTCACGTCCCTGATCCGCGAGGATGCCACCCAGTCGATGCCGCCCTACGACATGTGGCTCCGGGGCCGCGACGACGTCTTCGCCTGGTGGTTCGGTCCGGGCATCGGCTGCCGGGGATCGCGCATGCTCCCGACCGTGGGCGCCAACGGCTGTCCGGCCTTTGGGCAGTACAAGCCGAGCCCGGACGGTGGCTATGAGCCCTGGGCGCTGCAGGTGCTGGAGCTGTCAGGTGGTCGGATCGCCGAGCTCACCTTCTTCCTCGACACCGCTCGATTCTTCCCGCTCTTCGGCCTCCCCGCCCGCCTCGACTCGTAGCACGCCGGCCAGGCCGGCGAAGTCGATCAGGCCGAGCAGGCCGTCGCCGGCGTTGGCCAGCTGGAGCTCGCAGCGCCGCCGCCGGAGGCTGAGATAAAGGCGGGCGAGGCCGTCCAGCTGCCCCCCATCCGCCTCCGGGAGGGCCGAGCAGTCGAGGACGAAGGTTGTCCGCCCCATCAATACCTAGACTCCGCCGCGGCTCGGAAGTAATCGCTCGCAGACCCCGGCCCGGTCACCGATGAGTCCGGCGCCGGTGGCTCGTCTAAACCGGCATGAAGCACTCACGCTGGGTCTCGCTGTTGGTGCTCTGCACCGGGTTCCTCCTGATCGTCGTCGACATGACGATCGTCAACGTCGCCCTGCCCTCGATCGGCCGCGACCTCCGGTTCAGCCCCAGCGGCCTGGCCTGGGTGATCAACGCCTACCTGGTTGCCTTCGCCGGGCTCCTGCTCCTGGCGGGCCGGCTGGCCGACCTCGTCGGCAGCAAGCGCGTCTTCCTGCTCGGGCTCGCCATCTTCACGGCCGCCTCGCTCGCCTGCGGGCTCTCGACGTCGCAGCCGGTCCTGATCGCCGCCCGCTTCGTCCAGGGGGTCGGAGGTGCGGCGAGCTCGGCCGTGATCCTGGCCATGATCGTCTCCATGTTCCCGGAGCCCGAGGAGCAGGCGAAGGCCTTCGGGGTGTTCAGCTTCGTGGCCTCGGCGGGCGCCGCAGTCGGCCTCGTCGCCGGCGGCGTGATCACGCAGGCCGTGAGCTGGCACTGGATCTTCTTCGTCAACGTCCCGATCGGTGTCGCGACGGCGGCGCTCGCCCACCGCCTGCTGCCCGGCGGCCGCGGTCTCGGCCTTCGGGAGGGAGCCGACGTGCTGGGCGCGGCGCTCGTGACCGCCTCCTTGATGCTGGGCGTTTACGCGATCGTCGCCGCGTCGAGCGCGATCGGCTTGCTGGCGATCGCGCTGCTGGGTGCCTTCCTCGTCCGCCAGGCGCGAGCCAGCAAGCCCATGCTTCCGCTCCGCCTCTTCCGTTCCCTGACGCTGTCCGGCGCCAATGCGGTGCAGGCGCTCATGTCGGCGGCGTTCCTGAGCTTCTTCTTCCTGGCCTCGCTCGACCTCGAGCGCGTGCTCGGCTACGGCCCGCTGGCGCTGGGCCTCGGCTTCCTCCCCGTGGCGGTGGTCATGGGCTGCTTCTCGATCCGGTTTGCGGCGCCGCTGGTGATGCGCTTCGGTGCCTTCCGAATCGTGGTCGCCGGCCAGTTGGTGGTCGCGCTGGCGCTGTTCGCGGTGGCGGTGGGGCCGGAGCGCGTCGCCTACATGCGCGACCTGCTGCTGCCGATGGCCCTGCTCGGCCTGGGCGGCGGGCTCACCTTCCCGGCGCTGACCATGCTCGCCATGTCGGACGCGCCCCCAGCCGACTCCGGGCTGGCCTCAGGGCTTCTGAACACCGCCGGCCAGATGGGCGGCGCCCTCGGCCTGGCCATCCTGGCGACGGTCGCGGCGGCACGCAGCGCAGCCCTCACCGGGGGCCAGGAGGCCGCCTCCGCGGCGCTCGCCGGCGGCTACCACCTGGCCTGGCTGGTGGCCGCGTGCGCGGTGGTGGTCACGATCGGGATCACCGTGGCCACGCTCCGGCCGCGGCTCGCCGCCGCGACTCCCTCCCAAGACCTTCTCGAGGAGGCCGCGTGACCGTGACGCGTGACCGTGACGCATTCTCCGGGAAGCGCGGGCATCCGGCCGCTTGCCAAGGCGCATTGCCCGGGAAATGCGGCCTATGGGAGCTGCTCGGCTGTCTCAGGCCACCGTCAGGTCCGTGTAGTCGTTGATGATGACCTGGTTCTGCAGGCCTGGCGACAAGCCCAGCCCCCAGCTCTTGGCGTAGGGCGCGCTGGTCTGCGACAGCACGTGGCCGGACGCATCGAGAGTGATGAAGTTGGCGGTCCCGTGCAGCGTCACGCCCACCAGCCGCGAGGCCTGCGTGCTGAACTTGGGCAGGAACAGGGTCAGGTCGACCTGGCTGAAGGTATAGGTCTTCTCGATGATCTTCCCGTCCGCGATGTCCTGGTTGATGACGTCCGTGAACTCCTGCAGGCCGTCGCCGGCGGCGCCAGTTTGCGCCAGCTTCAGGTCGTGAGCGCGCCTCGCCTCTGACTCGATCAGGAGGTCGAGCACCACGTCGTGCGCCATGGCCGCCGCGGCCTGAGGTGTCACGGAGGGGTTGAAGGCCGTCACGTTCTGGGGGATGCTCACCTTCGGAATCGGCGGCAGGATGTACACCTGCGCCGTGGCGGCGACCCGCGGCGAGCTCGCTGAGGACGGCAGCGCGGCGGCCGCGGCGCCCGTGATCCAGGTGGCGAGCCCCGACCCAGAGCCCACCATCAGGGTGATCTTGGCCGTCGAACCATCCGAAAGCTCGGCGGCCGGCTCCGGCCCGTGGGTGGAGAGCTCGGCGGCCGCCGGCAGCCAGTAGGCGCCCAGGAGGACCAGGGCGATGGTTGCCACCAGCCCGCTCAGGCGCCGGCCCCTGGGCACCGGCTCACCGCTGGGCTCCGAGGCCGCCAGCAGCCGCGCCAGGGCGAAGCGCCCCGCGCAGGCGATGACCAGGCTGGCCAGGATCGCCGTCTTGGTCCAGAACTCGAGGTTGGTGGGACCGAGGAGCAGCACTGAGAGCAGGGCCACGATGACTCCGAACGCGAACCTGGCCACCTGCGCGTCCGGGACCGTCCTGGGGTCCGGGACCATGAAGAGCGCGAAGATCAGGACCTCGGGCGAGGTGACCAGGATCTGCCACAGGTCCCATCCGCACATCGGAGTCGCGCGCCAGCTGGCGACCATGCAGTGGTCCGGCACCGCTGCCAGCGCGAGCGCGACGAAGGCCGCGAACCCGAGCATGTAGCCGAGCTCCAGCCCGAGCAGCCGCAGCTCCCAGGCGATCAGCAGCCCGCCGCCGATCAGGATCGCGTAGGTCACGATCATCCAGGGACCGAGCGGGATCCACCACAGGTCCTGCGGCTCCGTGTACTGGGGGCCCAGCGCCACGAAGGCGAGGACCAGCCCCAGGTTGGAAGGATTGAAGATGTGCCGGCCGCGCCAGCGGATCAGGTACTTGGAGGCCATCGAGACGGCGACCACGGCCAGGAAGATCCAGATCCCCTGCAGGCTCCACCAGTGGCCGTGGAGCGTGCCCGGCGTCCTCAGGATGAAAGCTGTGCTGTTGCCGGTCAGCAACCCGCTGGCCGGCCACATGAGCACCCTGTCCTTGAAGAAGCCGACCCCGAATTCGATGAGCGCGCCCGCCGCCAGGCAGACCAGGATCTGCGCCACCGAGAGCCTGAAGTCGAGCACTGTCTGGCCGAGCGCCTGGAGGGTCAGCAGCACGGCCGCCACGTGCAGGCGCGGGTCGCGGAGGCTGGGTAGGATGACCCCGTATTCGCGACCGAGGATGCGGACCGTCCGGGCCCCCACCATCAGATAACGGCCATGCTGTGAACCGCGTTACACGGACAATGCGCGTTCTCGCTGCCGCGATGGCGCTCGCCGCGCTGTCCGCCTGCGACCTCCCCTTCGGCCTGGGGCTGCCCACCACTCTGGCCCTGGAAACCGGCGCGGCGGAGGCGCTCAGTGGGGCCGACAGCTTCGAGATCACCGGCTCCTACGCCGAGTCCGGCCAGCGCTGGTCGATCGACCTGCAGGTGGCCAGGCCGAACGCGGAGCACCTGGTGCTGAGCGGCGGCAGCCTGAAGCTGGAGGCGATCGTGCTGGGCAAGGATGCCTTCTTCCGCGGTGCGGAGTTCTTCGCCCAGCACATGGGCAACGACCCGCTCGCCGCCATCCTGGTCAAGACGGCCGGCAGCGCCTGGTGGAGGGGCCCGTCGGGCCTGGTCCCGCAGCTGCCCGACCTCACCGACGGCAGCGCCTTCCGGAGCACGTTCCTGGGCCCGGCCGCGACCCAGCGCCGGGACCGCGTGTCGTCCGACGGCGCGGCCGCGATCGAGCTGTCCGGCCCGCGGGCCGATGTCTTCCTCGCCGCCAGCGCCCCCTACCAGGTGCTGCGCCTGCAGATGAGAAAGGGCGTCGTGATCGACGGCCTCGGCGAGGCCGACCTGAAATTCAGCAACTACAACCACGACTTCCGGATGGCGGCGCCCACCGAGATCATCGATTTCTCGAACCTCTCCAGCCTGCCCCCTCTGTACACCGTGACCTCGGTCGACGGTTCCGGCTGCGCCTCGCCCTGTGTCGTGAGTGCCCAGCTCAAGAACCTGGGCGGGCTGAGCAAGGCTCGGGCAGCGTCCAGGGTCACCTTCACGGTGACGGCGACCGCTTCGGGAACCGTGCTCGGCACGTGCCAGACCCAGGTCCGCCCCGATGTCGCTTTCAACGCCACCACCAGCGCCGGCTGCAGCATCGACCTCGGCCAGCAGCCAGCCAGCGCCGCGATCGTCAGCGCCACCGCCGACAACCCGGGGCCGTCCTGAGGCCCGCCTCTCAGCCCAGGTGGCGGAACGGCTCCGGCACGTAGCCGGCCAGCACCGACTTCCACTCGTCATCGAGCACCTCACGCACGATCTCGTCCTCTCGCGCCAGCCAGGCCAGGTGGCGCAGGCCATGCTCGAGCACCTGCTGATGGGCGATCGCGACCGCAGCCTGGGTGGCTCCGCCCCGCGCCAGCTCGGCGCGCCCGACCGGAATTCCGGCCAGCTCGGGCGCCTGGCCGGCGCCGTTGACCACCACGAAGCTCAGGATCACCGCCCCCCGGGCCCGCCGCCAGGACGTGGAGTGCACCAGCAGCGGCTCACCCATCAGGCTTCGCGACAGCCGGTGCACGACCTCCACCGGGTCCTCGTCAGCACCCACCTCCAGGTACCAGGGATCCGCGCCGCAGGGGCCGGCCAGCTCCGGGACCGATCCGTTGAGGCGCAGCACGAAGACCTCGGCCTGGACGGGACCCCCCGTGTCCAGGGGAGGCGGAGGGTCGGCGCCTGGCCTCAGGCGGGCCGCGCCATGGCGAGCACCTGCTCGCGCGTCACCGTCATGTTGTGCGCTTCGACCCCGTGCTTCTGGACCGCGGGCACCAGCGTCTCCTCGTCCCCGCGCACCTCGAAACCGCAATCGCACTTGACGACCAGCTCTTTCGCCCCGGCTTCCTGTCTCATGGGGCGCACGCTATCACCACACTGACCCCTCGGCCCGAGTACCCGCGGCCCGCACTCCGGCGCCGCGACTCGATCAATCTCAACGGCGACTGGGAGTTCGCAACCGGCTCCGACCCCGGGCGCTTCCCCGAGCGCATCCGGGTGCCGTTCGCGCCCCAGGCGGAGCTCTCGGGCCTGATGGACCGGCGGCTGCACGAGGTGGCCTGGTACCGGCGCCGGTTTGACGCGCCTCCCGCGCCGCGCCTGCTGCTGCATTTCGGCGCGGTCGACTACCGCGCCACGGTCTGGGTCAACGGCGTGGAGGTGGTGGCGCACGAGGGCGGCCACACCCCCTTCACGGCGGACATAACGGGCGCGGTCAGGGAGCGCGGCAACGAGCTGGTGGTCAAGGCCGAGGACCCCGCCCGCGACCTCACGATTCCGCGCGGCAAGCAGTACTGGAAGGAGCGCGGCGAGAGCATCTTCTACACGCCGACCACCGGGATCTGGCAGACGGTCTGGCTGGAGCCGCTGCCCGCTCGCCACCTCGCGGAGGTGCGGCTGCAGCCCGACCTGGACGCGGGCACGCTCGACTTCGTGGTCGCGGCGCCGGGCCCGATCGAGCTGGAGGTGACGCTGGCCGGCCGCCGGGTCGCCGCTTGGCGAGGCGCACCGGGAGCGGGCAGCGTGAGCCTCGACACCGTGCAGCCCTGGAGCCCGGAGCGACCCGTGCTCTACGACGTCAGCATCGCGCTCCAGGACCGTGGAGACCGGGTCGAGAGCTACTTCGGGCTGCGCACGGTCGCCACCGAGAGCGGCCTGTTCCTGCTCAACGGCGAGCCCTACGTGCAGCGGCTGGTTCTCGACCAGGGCTACTTCCCGGGCGGCCTGCTCACGGCGCCCGGCGACGACGATCTCCGTCGCGACATCGAGCTGGCCAAGGCGATGGGCTTCAATGGCGCCCGCAAGCACCAGAAGGTCGAGGATCCGCGCTGGCTGTACTGGGCGGACCGGCTCGGCTTCCTGGCCTGGGCCGAGATGCCCTCCTTCCACGAGCACTCCGCGGCGGCGGAGGAGCGCCTGGCGGCGGAGTGGTCGGAGGCGGTGCGGCGCGATCGCGACCGTCCCTGCGTGGTGGCCTGGGTGCCGGTCAACGAGAGCTTCGGCCTGCGCAACCCACCCGTCGCCGACGCGACCCGCGCCCGCTTGCTGCTCTCTCTCTATCAGCTCACACGCGAGCTCGACGCGACCCGCCCGGTCATCTCCAACGACGGCTGGGACCACGCCCGCACGGACCTCCTGACCCTCCACGACTACGGCCCGGCGCCAGACCTGGCGGCGCGCTATCGCGACCTGGCCACCGCCCTGGAGCCGGGCGGGCGGCCCTTCCCGCCCTACCTGCCAGGCTTCGACTACCGGGGCGAGCCGGTGATCATGAGCGAGTTCGGGGGCGTCGCCTTCGGGGGCAAGGGCTGGGGCTACAGCACCGTGAGCAGCGGCGAGGACTTCCTGCGCAACTACGGCGAGCTGGTGGCGGCGCTGATGGCGCCGGGGCCGGTCCAGGGCTTCTGCTACACGCAGCTGACCGACGTCGAGCAGGAGCAGAACGGCCTGCTCACGTTCCAGCGCCGGCCCAAGGTGCCGCTGGACCGGCTGCGACCGCTGACCCTCACGCCAAAGCGCGGTTAGCTCAGGACTTGCCGCTCTCGTACTTGAAGGAGAGGTTGAGGCGCGCCCGGTAGGACGCGATCTTGCCGGCCTCGACGGTTACGTCGAGCTTGGTGACCTCGGCCACCCGCAGGTCGCGCAGTGAGCCGGAGGCGGTCTTGACCGCCGCCGCGGCCGCATCCTCCCAGGACTTGGTGCTGACCCCGATGACCTCGATCACGCGGTAGACGCTGGAACCTGCCGCCATCAGCCAAACCTCCTGACGTTGATACTGGTCAGCGTAAGCCGCCTCAGCCGCGATCGCGTCAATCTCGGCCTGCTCGCCCTGCTGACGCTCGCCTTCCTGACCGGCTGGCTCGCGTTCGCCTACGCCACGGCGCCCGCTCGCTGGTCGCTCGTCATACACGCCAGCGCGGGCGCCGGGATCCTGCTCCTGCTGCCCTGGAAATCGATGATCGCCCGCCGCGGGCTGCGCCGCCCCCGGCCCGCGCGTTGGGCCTCGATCGCACTCGGGGTGCTGGTCCTGGCCTCGCTGGCCGGCGGCCTGCTCCACACCAGCGGCGTCCTGCCCTGGTGGGGCGGCTACTCGGCCATGGAGCTGCACGTGGGCGCCGCGCTGGCCGCCATCCCATTCGTGGTCTGGCACGTGCTGGCGCGGCCACTGCGGCTGCGGCCGGGCGATCTCTCGCGGCGCCTGGTGCTCCGGACCGCTGCCGGCATGGCGCTGGCCGCGGCCAGCTACGGCGGGGGTGAGCTGGCGCTCAGGGCCTCGCGCCTGCCGGGCGCCCGGCGGAGGTTCACCGGCTCCTACGAGGTGGGCTCCCTCGACCCGCCGGCGATGCCCGTCAGCAGCTGGATGTTCGACGCGGTGCCCGCCCTCGACCGCGACTCCTGGTGGCTGACGGCCGCGGGGCGCAGCCTGGGCTACTCCGACCTGGAGGCTTTCGACGACCGGGTGCGCGCGGTCCTCGACTGCACCGGCGGCTTCTGCAGCGAGCAGGATTGGGCCGGGGTGAGGCTGGATCGGCTGCTGGGTCCAGCGCTCGCGGGCGCGCAGAGCATTCGCGTCGTCTCGGCGACCGGGTACGACCGCCGCTTCCCGGTCGAGGACGCGCCCCGGCTGCTGCTGGCCCTGCGCATGGGCGGCGATCCGCTGAGCGCCGAGCACGGCTTCCCGGCGCGCCTGGTGGCGCCCGATCGCCGCGGCTTCTGGTGGGTCAAGTGGGTCCTGGCGGTCGAGCCTGAGGGCATGCCGTATTGGTGGCAGCCGCCCTTCCCGCTGCAGTAAAACCCCACCCCGGCCCTCCGGGCCGGACCTCCCCATAGGGGAGGTGGTCCTAGGCGGCCGCCGACTCCGCCACCCGGATCGGCTCTGGCCGCCGGCGGTTGATCGATAGGGAGAGCCCGGCCGCGAGCAGGCAGAGCGCACCCGACGCCAGGAACGCGGGCTCGTAATGCCCGGTGTAGGTGCGGATGAGCCCCGCGCCGGAGGCCGCGAAGGCGGCGCCCAGCTGGTGGGACGCGAAGATCCAGCCGTACACGATGCCCATGCGCTGCTTGCCGAAGATGTCCGCGGTCAGCGCCACCGTGGGCGGCACCGTGGCCACCCAGTCCAGGCCGTAGAAGACGATGAAGAGGAACAGCCCCAAGTACCCGGTGGAGAAGGCGAAGGGCAGAAAGAGCAGCGACAGGCCGCGCAGCCCGTAGTACCAGAACAGGAGCACGCGGCTGTCCATGCGGTCGGTGAGCCAGCCCGAGACCATGGTCCCGGCGATGTCGAAGACGCCGATCACAGCCAGCAGGCTGGCCGCGGCCACCTCGGGCATGCCGTGGTCGATCGAGGCCGGGATCAGGTGGGTGCCGATCAGCCCGTTGGTGGAGGCGCCGCAGATGAAGAAGGCGCCGGCCAGGAACCAGAAATCCCGGCTCCGGGCACCCAGGGCCAGGCCCCGGAAAGCGTTGGCGATCGGGCTCCCGGTGACCATCACCAGGGCGTCCTCGACCGTGGCGCCGTAAGCGCTGAGGCCGACGTCGGCCGGACGGTTGCGCATCAGGAGCGCGACCGCGGGCAGCACCAGCAGGGCACCGCAAGTGACCATGGCAGCGGAATAGCGCCAGCCGAAGTCCACCGCCAGCGCGGCCAGGGAGGGCAGGAAGATGAGCTGGCCGGTGGCGCCCGCCGCTGTCATCACGCCCAGCACGGCCCCCCGGCGCTTGACGAACCAGCGGTTGGCGACCGTGGCTCCCAGCACCGAGGCCAGCGCGCCTGCGCCCAGTCCCACCACCACCCCCCAGAGCAGGTAGAGCTGCCAGGGCGCGCTCATCAGGGTCGTCAGGGCCGATCCCGAGGCGATCATGAGGAGGGCGCCGATCATCACCGCGCGCACCCCGAAGCGGTCCATGAGGGCCGCCGCGAAGGGGCCGACCAGCCCGAAGAGGATCAGGTTGATGGAGACTGCGAAGGAGATGGTGGCCGCCGACCAGCCGAACTCCTTCTCCAGCGGGACGATCAGGACACCGGGGGTGGAGCGGAAGCCGGCGGCGCCCAGCAACGTCAGGAAGGTGACCCCGGCCACGATCCACCCGTAGTGCAGCCGCCCCGCCGCCAGCCGCCTGACCATCGCGAAAAGGTACCGTTCCCGGCCCGCGGGCTATTCCGGGCGCCGCTGGAGGAATTGACTGGGCGGGTCTTGGGTAGAACGGGTTGATGCACTTCATCTGGGGGGGTTGGCGCCGAGATCGCGACGAGGCTCCCGCCGCCAGCGGGCTCACCGGCGCGCCCGAGCTGGTCGAGCCGCCTCGCGAGCCGCCGAAGAACTGGCGGCAGCGCTGGTCCGAGGTCAAGCAGGCGACGTCCGGGACCATGGCCGCGCTGCCCCGCGTCATGCGGCTGGTCTGGCAGGCGAGCCCAGCTCTGACCGTCGCCCTCTTCATCGTCACCGCGCTGTCCGGCGTGCTGCCCGCGGCCAGCGCCTACACCGCCAAGCTGCTCATCAACGCCGTGGTGGCGGGCATCACCGTCCACGTCAACCACCTGCCCGATCGGGGCGTGCTGAAGGGGGCGATCGGGCCGTTCGGCTTCCACTCGCCGGTGCTGACCACCACCGGCGTGATCGTGCTGATCGCCGCCATCCAGCTCGCCATCGCGGCCATCACGGCCCTGCTCGGCGCGATTCGCAACATCGCGCAGCAGCTGCTCCAGGAGCTGGTGCAGATGCGCATCCAGCTGATGGTGATGGAGCACGCCGCGCGGCTGGACCTCCCGTTCTTCGAAGACCCCGCGTCCTACGACCTGCTGCGGCGCGCCCAGAGCGACTCGGTGAACCGGCCGGTGGCGATGATCTCCACCGCCTTCGGGCTGGTGCAGACCGCGATCACCTTCGTGAGCATGATCGCGCTGCTGGTGGCGGTGAGCCCGCTGCTCGCTCTGCTGGCACTCCTCTCGCCGATCCCCGCCTTCATCAGCGACACCCGCTACGGCTGGCGCGGCTTCAACATCGCCCGCTGGTCATCGCGGCTGCTGCGGCGCATGAACTACCTGGTCTCGCTGGTGACCACCGACACCTATGCCAAGGAGGTCAAGCTCTTCGACCTCGGAAACTTCTTCGTGGACCGCTATCGCGCTCTCTCCAGGGTCTATTTCGACCGCCAGCGAGGCCTGATCTGGAGCCGCTACCTGGCGGGCTTCGGCTGGGGCCTGCTGACCACGCTGGCCGGCACCGCCACCTACCTGTACGTGGCGCTTCAGGCCATCGCCGGCCGCCTCACGCTCGGCGATCTCACGCTCTACACGCAGGCCGCCTCGGCGGTCCAGGGCTCGATCGGCGGCTTGCTGGGCGGTTTCAGCGGGATGTACGAGCACAACCTCTACCTCTCCAACCTCTTCGACCTGCTGGCCACCAAGACGGTGATCGACAGGCCGGAGTCGCCCCGGCCGCTGCCCCAGCCGATGGCGGGGGAGGTCGTTTTCGAGCACGTCTCCTTCGGCTATCCGGGCCAGGAGGGGAACGCCCTGACCGACGTCTCCTTCCGGATCGCGCCCGGCGAGACGGTGGCCGTGGTCGGCCGCAACGGAGCCGGCAAGACGACGCTGATCAAGCTCCTGACCCGCCTTTACGACCCCACCGCGGGCCGGATCCTGATCGACGGCGTGGACATCAAGGAGTACGACCCCGACCAGCTGCGTTCGATGGTTGGCGCGATGTTCCAGGACTACGTGACCTATCAGGCGACCGCCGCCGAGAACATCGGGCTGGGCGACGTTCCCCAGATCGAGGACCGGCCCGCGATCGCGGAAGCCAGCCGCAAGGGAGGCTCCGCGTCGATGATCGACCGCCTGCCCCAGGGCCTCGACACCGCCCTCGGCAAGTGGTTCGACTTCAAGGGCGCCAACCTGTCGGGCGGAGAGTGGCAGAAGGTGGCGCTCTCGCGCGCCTTCATGCGCGACGCCCGGATCCTGGTCCTCGATGAGCCGACCTCGGCGCTCGACGCCCAGGCCGAGTTCGACCTTTTCGAGCGCCTGGGGGAGCTCAGCCGGCACCGGACGGCGGTCTACATCTCGCACCGCTTCTCAACAGTGAGGCGAGCCGACCGCATCCTCTTTCTGGAGGAGGGCCGGCTCGTGGAGGAGGGAACCCACCGCGAGCTCATGAAGCTCGGGGGGCGTTATGCGAAGTTGTTCCGCCTGCAGGCTGCCGCCTACACGGATGACGGGGTTACCGACGAGATGGCAACCGCCGCCACGCGCTAGGGGGGAAGGGCGGGGAAGCGCTCTGCGCGTCCGCCCGTAGGGGGGACATCCCCCCGGCCCTTCCCAAGCGAGATCCTGCTTTCAGTTCTTTAGACCCTGGCTTTCCAGGTGACGGTGAAGTGGTTGCCGTGCCGGTCGCCAGGCTCGGCACGAACCGCGCTGACGGGGCCCGACATGGTGATCCCGACGAGGTCCGAGTGGCCCTCTTGGTTACCCGTGCCGTGGAATCCGAAGTTGGCGAAGGTGATCGAGCCGAAGTCCAGCAGCGGCGCCCCGCCGCCCGGGACCGGGACGTCGGCGACCGCTTCGACGGAGCTGCGCGTGGCACCAAACGTGTTGGCCACGGTCGCCTCGAACGTCTGGCCGGTGCGGGTGTTGTGGAGCACGAACGTGAAGCTGTCGTTCGCGTACGCGACCGCGACGATGATGTGGTCGCCCGCCTGTACGGGGAAGTCCCCGAAGAGCCGGACGGTAGTGCAATGAGTCCCCACGCACGTCTCGTACCACGCGGTCTCCTTGAAGACCGGCGGGGTGCCCGGCTTGAAGGCGCACTGCAGAGCGGTGCCCGCGTGCTCCTGGGTGCCGTCGGCGAAGCCGTCGAACCCGGTCGAGAACGTCACCAGGCTCGGGTTGGTGCCGGGGCTGCCGCAGGGCTTCGCCATCGCGGGCTCAACCCAGGACGCGGTCACGAAGTTGAACGCCTGCCCGCTGTCCGCCTGGACGGCATAGCCGGCCCAGTTGGGGCTCACGGTGCTGGCAGGGACGGCGTTGGGCGCGGCTGACGCCGCACTCGCCCCTCCAAAAGAAAACGCGGCCGCCAGGACGACGACCCCTGTAAAACGAAAAAACAATTCCTCTCTCCTTGTTCTCGGAAGAACGCCGGGACTGTACGGAACTTGCGGCGGCCAAGTCAATGACTTAAGGCGAGATCGTCACAATCGAGGCCATGCCGGGTCCGCTGGCGGGTGTTCGGGTGCTGGAACTGGCGACCTTCATCGCCGGGCCCTTCGCTGGCCGCCTGCTCAGCGACTTCGGCGCCGAGGTGATCAAGGTCGAAGCCCCGGGCGCCGGCGACCCGCTGCGTGAATGGGGAAACCGCAAGCACGAGGGCAAGACCGTCTGGTGGCCGGTCCAGAGCCGGGGCAAGAAGCTGATCACGCTCGACCTCCGGCAGCCCCGCGGCCAGGAGCTGTGCCTGCGCCTGGCGTCCCAGAGCGACGTCCTGATCGAGAACTTCCGCCCCGGCACCCTGGAGGGCTGGAACCTCGGACCCGACCGGCTGCTGGCGGCCAACCCCAAACTGATCATCGGCCGCGTCTCCGGCTACGGCCAGACCGGGCCCTACGCCGAGCGGGCGGGGTTCGCGAGCGTGGGCGAGGCGATGGGCGGGCTCCGCTACATCAACGGCTACCCGGGCCAGGCTCCCCCGCGGGCAGGCATCTCATTGGGGGACTCACTGGCCGCGCTGTTCGCCCTCCAGGGCATCCTGATGGCGCTGTACCACCGCGACGTCCACGGCGGCAGCGGCCAGGTGGTGGACGCCTCGATCCTGGAGAGCTGCTTCGCGATCCTCGACAACATGGTTCCCGAGTTCGCCAAGTTCGGCTACGTGCGGGAGCCCAACGGCACCGCCATCGGCTACGCGGTGCCTTCCAACGTCTACCGGTCGCGCGACGGGCGCTGGGTGGTGGTGGCCGCCAACTCCGACAACCTCTGGCGGCGGCTGTGCAGCGCGATCGGGCGCGACGACCTGCTCGCCGATGAGGGCTACGCCAGCTACTGGTCGCGCATCCAGCGCGCGCCCGAGATCGACGCCATCATCGAGGCCTGGGTCGCCGAGCGGGACGCGGCCGAGGTCGACCGCGTGATGAGCGGAGCGGGCCTGGTCAGCGGGCCCGTCTACTCGATCGCGGACATCTTCGCCGACGCCCACTACCGCGAGCGTGGAATGCTGGTCAGCGTGGAGGATCCCGACCTCGGCGAGCTGGTGGTCCCCGGCGTGGTGCCCAAGCTCTCGGAAACGCCCGGCGAGGTCCCAGCGCCCGGGGGCTGGCCGCTGGGCGGCGACAACCAGGCGGTTTACGGAGGGCTGCTCGGATTGTCGGAAGCCGAGCTCGCGGAGCTTTCTGCCGAGGGCGTGCTATGAAAGTAACGATCTGCGATGTCGGGCCCCGCGACGGCCTCCAGAACGAGTCGCGGGTCCTGGACCCGGCGGTGCGCGCTGAACTCGTCAACCGGCTGGCGGCGGCGGGGCTGCCGCGGATCGAGGCGGTCAGCTTCGTGAACCCCCGGCTGGTGCCGGCCATGGCCGGCGCCGAGGAGGTCGTGGCCGCCATCGACCGCCGCCCGGGCGCGGTGTTCGCGGGCCTGGTCCTCAACGAGAAGGGCTACGACCGGGCGCTGGCCGCGGGCTTGGATGAGATCCATTACGCCTTCGCGATGACCGACGAGTTCGGGATGCGCAACCAGCACCAGACCAGCGAGCAGGGCCTGGAGGTCGGGCAGACGCTTATCAGGCGCGCGCGCGAAGACGGCAAGCCGATCACCGTCAGTTTCACCGTCTCCTTCGGCTGCCCGTTCGCGGGCCGCGTCGAGGCGCGGCGGGTGCTCGGCTTCGCCGAGAGGCTGATGAACGATCCGCCCGACGAGATCTGCGTGGCCGACACCATCGGCGTCGGCGTGCCCTCACAGGTGAAGGAGCTGGTGGGCGGCCTGCGCCGCCTCGGCGCGACTGCCGGCGCCCACTTCCACAACACCCGCAACACCGGCTACGCGAACGCGCTGGCCGCCATCGAGGTCGGGGCGAGTGTCCTCGACGCCTCGGTTGGCGGCACCGGAGGTTGTCCTTTCGCTCCGCGTGCGACCGGCAACATTGCGACCGAGGACCTGGTCTACATGCTGGAGGGGATGGGGGTCGCGACCGGAGTCCGGCTGGAGCCTCTGCTCGAGACCTCGCGCTGGCTCGGGGAGCAGCTGGGCAAGGAGCTGCCGGCGCTGGTGGCCAAGGCCGGCACCTTCGCTCCAATCGCAAGTTGACGGTCAAGTGACCCCGGCGGCACCTTGAGCGCAGAGTGGCCAAGGGGCCAGACTGGGTGCAATCTTGAATGAGCTGATGGCTGACGTACTGGTGGCCGAGGACAACCCTCTCAACTTCGAACTGGTCCGCGACCTCCTGGATGCGCGCGGCCACACCGTGGAATGGGCGCGCGACGGGGAGGAGGCGCTCGCCAAGGCGAGCTCCGGGAAGTACGACCTCCTGTTGCTCGACCTCCACATGCCGCGCCTGGACGGTCTCCAGGTGGTGCGCGCGTTGCGCGCGGCGCCACCGGCGCGGCCCCTGAAGGTGATCGCGCTCACCGCCGACGCCATGGCCGGGGTGCGAGACGATCTCTTCGCCGCCGGTGTGGATGGGTACCTGTCCAAACCGCTGGACCTGAGGGCGCTGATCCGCGAGATGGAGTCGGTCGGGGTCTAAGAGAGACTCCTCCCCAGTCGTGGGGGCGGGGACGTCCGTCGGGCGCAGCCCGAGGGGGTGGGGGACGCGGTGGTTTCCGAACTAGCTGGATTAGCCTTGTTGCCGTGAGCACCCTGGCCAGCAAGCTGCGCCGGCCGGCCGCCCGCCCGGCGGCCGTCATCAACTCGCCGCAGGGTTGCCTGGAGCAGCGGGAGCTCACGGGCGACACGGGGTACGTATCGGTAGCGCAAGTAGCAACCGACGACCACTGCACGGCGCTGCGCTTTAGACGCGGCGCCTGAGGGGAAACTTCAGGCCGGTGCGCCCCGCTAGCTCAGTGGATAGAGCAGCTGCCTTCTAAGCAGTTGGTCGGGAGTTCGAATCTCTCGCGGGGCACCACCTCTCAATCCAGAGAAGCCGCCCATTGGTCCGTCCCCCACTAGCGGCCCATCGCCGAGGTGAGCAGAAAAGCTGCCGCCCAGGTGAGACCGATGATGACGGCCGCCAGCCAGCGCCCCCTCCACGCCCTCAACGCGATCACCAGCACGGTCGCCCAAGGGATGACATTCCGTCCGCTCCCCACCGGGCGGCTGAGGGAGATCCAGGTGTTGACGATCATCCCCAGCATTACCAGAGAGCCGAGGATCCCCAGGGAACGCACGACCATGCCGACGGCCCCGAACGAGTCGGCCAAAAGCCCTGGGCTGAAGAGCCGCAGCAGACATGAAGCCGCGACCGTGCCGCCGAGGACGACGACGAACACCGCGAACGGCCTCGTGCTCTGGTGGAGTGTGGGACTGGCGAGTCCGAGCAGGCCGAAGACGACGACGCCGGCACCCAGCACCACGCCAGCCCAGAGCAGAACCTTCCCTATGACCTGGTGGCCACTCCCCACGTCGACCTCCTGTGGCAGCTCTGGAGGGGGGCCCACAGAAGCCTGCTGTCGAGCTTCCTCTCGGGGCTGCAGGCGCTCGACTTCGGAGGCCGCCACCCAGGAGGGCAACCCGGCAGCGGGGGGAGGTGGCGGCGGCGCGGGCTGGAAGGGCGCTAACGGCATCGGGGACCGCAGGCCGGTGAAGGGCTGCCAGGCGCTGCCGTCGAAGCGCCACTTGCCGTCCGGTGAAACGGCATCCCTCCATTTGGTTCCGTCCCAGAACCAGTTAGCGTCGGGAGACCAGCCGATCAGCGGAGGGTTGGCGCCCACCTGAGCGGGCAGAGCTTACCTGCGGCGCGCAAGTCGAGCCTGGCTGAGGCGTTATCCCCCCTGGCTGTGGGGCTTACGCGCTACCTCCTTATGGCAGCTGGTCTGTCGTCCTGGATGACGGCTGCCTACATTTTCTGGGTGCTCGCTCACCTTTCCAGCTGACGCCTGGCGGTAGCATCTCGATCGGGGAGCGCTTGACAAGGGAGCGGCGCCGCAAGCGAGAACCTCACGAGCCCGACCGGCGCTTCGGGGACCGGAGGCTGGCGAGTGGATTCCGCGCGCTCGTCGAGGGCCTCGTCGAGAAGGGCGAGATCGAGGTCGTCGACTCCTTGTGGGGTCGTGAGTTCCGCCCGCCCGAGCCGCCTGCGGAGCCTCCCGCAAAGCCTTAGCTGAGCGCGACCGCCATCTCGCCGAACACCTGATACGAGGCTTCGAACTCGGCCCTTGAGATCCAGTGCGGCCCGACGTCCGGCTCCGGGTCGTAGAGGCGAACCGAGTCCGGCGTCGACTCCACCACCACCACGGAATGCTCGAACCCGGGCCCGAAGACGATCTCGCGGCCGTCGAACGCCACATAAGAGGTGGTGGGCTGCGGGCGGTAATCGCCGTGGCCCGACATCGAGACCCAGACGATGACCGGGTGCTGGTGCGCGGCATAGTCGTACACCTGGGCGGCGGCGACGCCCTGCGCCGCCACCAGCACGTGGGCGCCGCTCGCGGTCGCCGCCCGGCCCAACGCCGGCGCGTAGACGCCGTACCCGGTGAGCCCGATCTCGCTGCCGTCGGGGTCGCCCACGAAGCGGTCGAAGGGGTCGCCCCAATGCAGCACGCTGCCGTCGGCCGCCAGCTCGGGCGGCGTGCGGTCGATGCCGATCAGCTCCAGGATCGCGTCCTGCGTGCGCTGGATGCCGGCATGCGTCAGCGCCATCTGCAGGCTGGCCGCTTCGCAGGAGAGCAGGTGGCTCTGGGCCACGTAGGAGAGCTGGGACAGGCGGGCCGCCGAGGCACCGGCGGCCGATCCCCCGCCGCAGCCGCAGGCAGCGCCCAGCAGCGCCGTCGTGATTAGCGCAACCGCTGCCGGTCTCATGCCTCTGGCTTCAAAGCTACGCCGTATGCTTTAAGCCGAGACACGCTCTCTCGAACGGAGAGGGCGTCATTGCCCGCTCGTTTCGGATGCTGGATGGCGATCGTCAGCCAGCCCGAAGGAAATGATCCGAGATGATGACCGCCGCGCGGACCGACAGCGAACACCCGGTGGTGGCCGCGCTCGATGACCTGATCGCCGCCTACGACCGAGCCGTGTCGACCTTTGCCGACCATGGCTTCCAGGGGGAGGTCGAGGCGCTCCTGCCCGACCGCGAGCTGCTGGTCGTTCTCCGATCGCGCCTGGGGTGGCTGCAGGGGAAACGCGAGACCTGACCCGCCTGCGGACGTGAGCGGATCCCCCGGTCTGCGGGCGGCCGTGGTCCAGGCGCTGGCGGAGCTGGGCGCCGGATCGACCGCCGGCCGGCTGGTCACCTCCGTCCTGCCCGAGGAGCTGAGGCGGCGCCTGGCGCGGGCGGACCTCGACGTGCGCGGCCTGGCTCCAGGCCAGAGCGGCGACTCAGCGGTGATCGACGTCCGCGGCAGCGCGCTCGGCAGCGCCACCGTGAGCCTGGTCTTGCACGGCGATGGCTCCCGCGTCACGGCGGCTCTCTGCGCCGCCGGAGGCGGGTTGCCGGAGGAGCTGCGGCGGGCCGCCAGCGAGCTCACGCGGGGGCCGTTTGCGATCGCCGACCATGGCGGGATCGCGGCCGATCGCGCCGCGGCCGCCCTGGCCTGGGTCGCTCACCAGCCCGGCGAGATCCCCGGCGACCATCGCTGGTGGTCGGAGATCAGCGGCCTGCTGATGCTGGGAGAGCTGATGCACGAGATCGCGGCCGATGGATGACGGGGCACCCGGCGCCCCTATCCTTCGAGCCGTGGACGCGGTGCGGGTTCTCCTGGTGGAGGACCATCCGATGATGATCGAGGGCCTCAGGGTCTCCCTGGAAAGAGCGGGTCTCGACGTCTGTGGCGCGGCCCTGACGGCGGCTGACGGCCTGGAGCTCGCGCGCCGCCACCGGCCCCAGGTGGCCGTCCTCGATTTCAACCTCCCCGACTCCACAGGCGCCGAGCTGGCGGCTCTCCTCAAGGAGGCCTCGCCCGAGACGGCGGTCATCTTCGTGACCGGCGACGACAGCGACAGCGCCCTCCTGGCGGCGCTGGAGGCGGGCGCCCGCGGCTATCTGCTCAAGAGCCAGCCGCCGTCCGAGGTCGCTGACGCGGTGCGCCAGGCGGCGCGCGGGGTCTCGGTGATGCCACCGGGCCGGGTCAGCGCGGCCCAGATGCGCGCCCGCGAGATCCAGCGCACCCAGATGGAGGCGGACCGCACGCGCCTGGCGCCGCGCGAGCTGGAGGCGCTGAGGCTGGCGGCGCAGGGGCTGGCGACCAAGCAGATCGCCACCAAGCTGGGAGTCAGCCTGGCCACCGGCCGCTGGTACGTGCAGCAGGCGATCGAGAAGCTGGGCACCCACTCCAAGCTGGAGGCGGTGGCCAAGGCCCGGCGTTTGGGCCTGCTCGAATAGCCGCTGATGCCCTACTCGGACCTCAACGGACAGCGCATCTGGTACACGGACTCGGGCGGCAGCGGTCTTCCGCTGGTACTCGCCCATGGCTTCCTGCTGGACGCCGAGATGTTCGAGCCTCAGGCGGCAGCGCTCGGTGAGAAGCAGCGGGTGATCAGCTGGGACCAGCGCGGGCACGGCCGGACCGAATCGACACCTGACCCCTTTACGTTCTGGGAGTCCGCCGACGACCAGCGCGCCCTCCTGGACCACCTCGGCATCGAGGAGGCGGTGGTCGGCGGCATGAGCCAGGGCGGGTTCATCGGCCTGCGCTTCGCCATCCGCTATCCGGATCGCACCGCGGGCCTGGTGCTGATCGACACCCAGGCTGGGCTGGAGGACCCCGAGATGGTGCCCCAGTACGACCTCATGCTCGAGGTCTGGACAGAGGAAGGGCCGAGCCAGCAGCTGACCGAGATGGTGGCCGCCATCATCATCGGGAACCAGCCGGAGGCGGCAGCGCGCTACATCGAGAAGTGGAGGTCGGTGAGAAGCGACCGCCTGCGCCAGGTCTACCGCACGCTGATGGATCGCGACGACGTGACCGATCGCCTGGGCGAGATCCGCGGCCCCGCGCTGGTGATCCACGGCGAGGAGGATGCGGCGATTCGGATGGAGTGTGCCGATGCGCTCTGCCAGGGGCTGGCCGGCTGCGAGCGCGTGGTACGCATCCCCGGCGCCGGCCACGCCTCCAACCTGACCCACCCCGAGCAGGTCAACCGGGCGATCAGCGAGTTCCTGGCTGCCGTGCCCGCAGCGAGAACATGAGCGGCACCGTGCCCTCGAGGTCGCCCGGCAGCCGGTAGTCGCGGTCGGCGACCTTGACCAGGAACGGCTGGGGCCAGGGCAGCGAGTGCTGCTCATGCAGGAACTCGATGCCCAGCCCGGCGTCAGTGAGCGAGGTCACGACCTCGCCCAGCCCGTGGTTCCAGCCGTACTCGACGTGGGTCTTGATCCGCGCCGAGCGGTCCGCGTAAGAGCCCTCGGTCGGAAAGCTCAGGGGCTGGCCGTGGCTCGAGTACGGGTAGCGCGGCCGCAGCTCGGCGGTGTCGTCGAAGACGGCGAGGATCGGGTGCATCTCCGTGATGTAGAACACGCCCCCCGGCCGCAGGAAGTGAGCGACCACGCCCCCCCAGCCCTGGATGTCGCGCAGCCAAAAGAGCACGCCCCGGGAGGTGTAGACGATGTCGAACGCTCCCGGGAGCTCCGTGGGCAGGGCGTACAGGTCCGCGCATACAAAGTTGGCTTCCAGCTCGCACTCTTGCGCGAGCTGGCGGGCCGCGGCGATCGCCCTGGGTGAAAAATCGGCGCCCGTGACCCGGGCGCCGAGGCGCGCGAAGGAAAGCGTGTCCAGCCCGAAGTGGCACTGGAGGTGAAGCAGGTCCTTGCCGCGCACCTCGCCGATCTCCTCAAGCTCGCGGGGCAGGATGCGCGAGCGACCGCCGCGCTTGAAGGATTCGACGTCGTAGAAATCCGACCCCAGGTGGACGTCGGTCCACTCCTCCCAGAGCTCGCGGTTGGACTGCGTCGCGTCATCCACGGGCGAAATGATCGTGCACGTCGGCCGCCAGCCGCGCCAGCACCAGGTTGGCCTCGTTGTCGACGTTGTAGCGCGCGTCCGCGCAGCCCTCGGACATCAGCGCGATGGTGTAGCGAACACCGGGACCCACGACGTACGCGGCGTCGTTGCGCACGCCTGTGAGCGACCCGCTCTTGGAGGCCAGCAGCCACCGCGCCTTGCCTCTGGCGACCGGGTCGTACGGGATCATGCGGCCCACGATGTTGGTGTACTGCTCGCGCCTCAGCGTGTCGCGCATGGCGCGCGAGGCGGCGCCCGACAGCTCGCGCCCGCGCGCCACGTTGGTCAGGAACACGCCCAGGTCGCGCGGCGTGGTAGTGGAGTGCATGGCGCGGCCCTTGAAGATCCGTCCGGCGCAGTGGGTGCCGGCGTAGCCGGCGGCCAGGGTGGCGCGGTTGATGGCACGGACCCCCAGCCGGCCGATCAGCAGGTTGGTGGCCGTGTTGTCGCTGACCGTGATCATCAAGGTCGCCGCGTCGCGCAGCGACAGCTTGAGGTCCGCCGTCAGGTCCTTGATCACGCCCGACCCGGTCGTCACGTCCGCGTGACGCATCTCGACCTGGTCGCGGTCGAGGTCGAGCAGCCCGTCGCCCGCCTGGCGATGCAGCTCGCGGAGCACGAACAGCTTGATGGTGGAGGCCGACGGGAACTGGCGCTCGGCGTCCAGGGCCACGATCTCGCCGGAGCGCAGGTTCCGCGCCCAGAAGCCGAAGGTCCCCGAAAAGCGCTCAGCCAGCCGCCGGACGCGGGCGCGGAGCGGTCCGGGCAGAGCGGCTGGCATGCCGGAATATGATCACCTCGATTTGAAGCTCGTCGATGCCGCCGATGCCGCGGCGCTGATTCCCGACGGCGCCTCGGTCGCCCTCGGCCGGCCGCCGGCGCTCGGCCTGGTGCGAGAGCTCATCCGCCAGGGGCGCCGGGACCTCGACCTGGTGGGCGTCCCCACGGGCGACATCGCGATCGAGCTCCTGATCGCGGCCGGCTGCGCGCGCTCGCTGCACTCTTCGGGCGTGGACTTCGGCGAGCGGGGCCAGGCGCCCGCCTTCGCCCGGGCCGTCGAGTCGGGCGCCCTGAGAGTCACGGACTCCACCTGCCCGGCCCTGCTGATGGCCCTGCAGGCGGGCGCCAGCGGCATCCCCTGGACGCCGGTGCCGGGACTGATCGGCTCCGACCTGCTGGCCCAGCGGCCGGACATCAGGATCATCGACGGCCTGGCCGTCGTGCCCGCCTTGGCGCCCGAGTTCGCGATCGTGCACGCGCGCCGCGCCGACCCCGCCGGCAACGCGGTGATCGCGACCACCTACGACGACCGGCTGCTGATCCAGGCCGCGGGGACGGTGATCATGTCCGTGGACGAGGTGCGGCCCGGCGCCACCGACGCGCTGGCTCGCGGCGAGCAGGTAGTGCCCGCGGCCTACATCGACGTGCTCACGGTGTTGCCCGGCGAGGATGCTGGCGCGGCCACCGCGGCCTACCTGGAGTCGATCTCTGTACACAGCGGATGAGCTCATGGCGGTGGTCATCTGCCGCCGCTTGCGGGATGGGGAGCGGGTGGGCGTGGGAGTCAACTCTCCGATCCCGACCCTGGGCGTGCTGCTGGCGCGCGCCACGCACGCGCCCAATCTCAGCCTCCGACTCCCAGGCAGCAACGAGGGCGAGGCCTTCCTGGGCTCCAAGGAGTTCTTCGACATGGCCCAGCGGGGCAAGATCGACGTCTTCTTCCTGTCCGGCGTGCAGATCGACCGCCGGGCGCGCATCAATCTGCACGTGCTCGGAGCCTACGAGCATCCGCGGCGGCGCTTCGCGGGCGCCTTCGGCTCGGCGGTCCTCTACCCGGTGATCCCGCGCGTGATCCTGTTCCGGACCGAGCACTCGCCGCGCACGCTGGTGGAGGCGGTCGACTTCGTGACGGCGGCGGGAACGCCGGACAGCCTGGTCACCCCGAAGGCGCTGCTGACCTTCGGCGGCGGGGAGCTGGAGCTGGCCTCCTACTCGCCAGGCGGTTCGGTGGACTCGGTGCGGGCGGCGACCGGCTGGGACCTGCGCGTGCGCGCCGACGTCCACCAAACGCCGGCCCCCACCGAGGCGGAGCTGGACCTTCTGCGGGGGCCGGTGCGCGAGCGGCTGGCGGAGGTCTACCCTCGGTACGGCACGACCATGGTCACCACCTGAGCGGCGCTCTGGCGGCGCGCCTGCTCCAGGCGCGATCGATCGCGCTGGTGGGCGCCAGCGAGTCGTCGCTGTGGACCCTGAGCCTGGTCGCCAACCTCTCCAGCCTGGGCTTCGAGGGCGAGTTCCACCTCGTCAACCCGCGCGGCGGCGAGATCCTCGGCCGGCCCGTGCACCGGAACCTGCTCGAGGTCCCAGGCGACGTGGACGCCGTCTACGTGATGGTGGGCACCGAGCGCGCCCTGCCGGTGCTCGAGGACTGCGGGCGGCGGGGGGTACGCTCGGCCGTGCTCCTGACCTCCGGGTTCAAGGAGGTCGGGCCCGACGGCGCGGTCCTCGAGAAGCGCCTGGTCGAGCGGGCGCGCGAGCTCGACATCGGCATCCTGGGGCCCAACTGCCTGGGCTTCCTCAACTACCACCGCCGGCTGGCCGCCTACGGGCTGCTGGTGGTGCCCCCGCTGGCGGCGGGCGGGGTGGCGCTGGTCAGCCAGAGCGGCGCCATGCTGCTCCACTTCCACCGCATGGCCCAGGCGCGAGGGATCGGGCTGGCAGCGACGGTCTCGATCGGCAACGAGGGCATGCTCACCGCCGCCGACTTCTTCGACGCCTTCGTCGACGATCCCCAGGTCAAGGTGATCGGCGCCCTCCTCGAAGGCATCCGCGACCCCGCCGCCTTCCTGCGCGCCGCCGGCCGGGCGCTGGAGGCGGGCAAGCCGCTGGTGATCTTCAAGGTCGGCCGCACCGAGGCCGGGCGGCGCTCGATCTCCGCCCACACCGGGTCACTGGCCGGCGAGGACGAGGTGCTGGACGCCGTCTTCAGGCAGCTGGCCGTGATCCGGGTGCGCAGCCTGGAGGAGCTCCTCGAGACCACGGCCCTGCTCTCGGTGGCGGGCTGGCCGGAGGGCGGCCGCACGGCCGTGCTGACGACCTCGGGCGGCGCCTGCGGCATCGTATCCGACCTGGTCGAGGGCACCGGCATCGAGATGCCAGACTTCCCGGAGGCGACCAAGCGCCGGCTGGCTGGGCTGCTGCCCGTGTTCGGGAAGCCCCAGAACCCGATGGACACCACGGGCGTGGTGGTCGACCAGCCGGCCCTGCTGGGGGCCTGCCTGGACGCAGTCAACGAGGAGGGCGGCTACCAGGCCTTCCTGATCAACACCGACCCCGCGCGCGAACCGGGCCCCAACCCCGCTCGGGTGGAGGAGCGCATCGCTGCGCTGGGCGCCGCGGTGGCCCGGCTGCCGTTCGTGGCGGTGGCCCAGACCTCGGCGCTCGACCTCACCGAGTACTCGCGAGAGTCGCTGCGGCGGAACGGGCTGCACCTTTGCAACGGCCTCACGCTGGGGGTCCGGGCGCTGGACGGAGCCATCGCCTACAGCCGGCTGCGCGGCCGGCGGCGCCCGCCGGCCCCCAGCGGGCCGCGCCAGGCTCCGGACCTGGTGGCGGGCCGCAGCGGATCGCTTTCGGAGAGCGACTCCAAGCGCCTGCTCGAGCTTTACGGCATCCGCACCCCGGCGGAGTGGCTGGCCGCCGGCGCCGAGGAGGCTGCGTCCGCGGCCGGGAGCATCGGCTTCCCGGTCGTGGTCAAGGTGCACTCCCGGGACATCGCCCACAAGGCGGCGGTCGGCGGCGTGCGCCTGGGTCTGGCCGACGCCGCGGCCGTGCGGCGGGCCTTTGACGAGGTGATCGCGGCCGCGCGCTCACACCACCCGGACGCCGAGATCGACGGGGTGCTGGTCTCCCGCCAGGTAGTGCCGGCCGGCGAGCTGATCGTGGGCGCCAAGCGCGATCCCGGGTTCGGCCCGGTGGTGGTCGCCGGCCTGGGCGGGGTGCTGGTCGAGGTCATCCGCGACGTCGCGCTCCGGCTGCCGCCCCTCGATCTCGACGAGGCGCTGGCCATGCTCGGCGAGCTGCGCACCCGGCCCGCCGGGGACCTGGAAGCGGTCGCGGCGGCGCTGGTCGCGGTCGGCGAGCTGGCGCTCGACCTCGGCGACCGCCTGGTCGCGCTGGACGTGAACCCGCTCTTCGTGATGCCGGAGGGCCAGGGAGTCCTGGCCGGCGACGCGTTGGTGCTGTTGAAGTGACCGACCGCGTGGCCGCGATCGCGGGCGTCGCCGAGTCGGACCTGGGCGTGGTGCCCGACAAGACCTACCTGCAGCTGATGGCCGAGTCCTCCCATGCGGCCCTGGCCGAGGCCGGCCTCACCTTCGCCGACGTCGACGGCCTGTTCTCGGCCGGCGGCGAAGACTATGCGGCCACCATGCGCCTCGGCGAGTACCTCGGCATCCGCCCGGACCACACCGACAGCACCAACATCGGCGGCGCCTCCTTCGTGGCCCACGCCGGGCACGCGCGCATCGCGATCGCTGAGGGCCGCTGCCAGGTGGCGCTGATCACGCATGGCTCGACCCAGCGCTCGCAGGGCGGGCGCACCCTCGGCCGCTCCGGGGGCGTGCGGGGGCCGGCGCAGTTCGAGCAGATCTGGGGCCTGCCGCTGCCGGTCGGCGCCTACGCGCTGGCCGCCACCCGGCACAGGCACCAGTTCGGCACCACCGCCGAGCAGCTGGCCGAGGTCGCGGTCGCTGCCCGGCGCTGGGCCTCGCTCAACCCCAAGGCGTTCATGCGCGACCCGATCACCATCCAGGACGTTCTCGAGAGCCGCTGGATCGCGGAGCCGCTGCACCTGCTCGACTGCTGCCTGGTCACCGATGGCGGCGGCGCGGTGGTGGTGGTCAGCGCGGAGCGGGCGCGTGACCTCCCCAAGCCGCCGGTGTGGATCCTCGGCCACGGCGAGTCGCACACCCACTTCGGGATCTCGGCAATGCCCGACCTCACCGTCACACCCGCGCGCTGGAGCGGGACCGACGCCATCGCCATGTCCGGCGTCGCCCGCCGGGACCTGGACGTGGTCGAGCTGTACGACAGCTTCACGATCACGGTCCTGCTCACGCTGGAGGCCCTCGGCTTCTGCGGGCCCGGTGAGTCGGGGGCGTTCGTGGCCGGTGGCCGCACCGGTCCCGGCGGCGACTTCCCGATGAACACCAACGGCGGCGGGCTGAGCTACTGCCACCCCGGCATGTACGGGATCTTCACCCTGATCGAGGCCACCCGGCAGCTGCGCGGCGAGTGCGGGGAGCGCCAGGTCGACGGCGCCCGCCTGGCGCTCTGCAACGGGACCGGGGGCGTGCTCAGCAGCGCGGCCACCGTGGTGCTGGGCCGTGGCTGAGCGGCCGTACCCGGAGGCGGACCCCGAGACCCGCCATTTCTGGGACGCGCTGGCCGCCGGCCGCCTCGAAATCCAGCGCTGCCGGAGCTGCGGGCAGCACGTCTTCTACCCGCGCGGCTCGGTCTGCCCGCACTGCGGCGGGCTGGGCCTGGACTGGGTCGCGGCCAGCGGCCGCGGCACGGTCCACTCGTTCACCGTGGTCCACCGGGCTCCTGCCGAGTTCGCCTCCGAGGCTCCCTATGTGGTGGTCCTCGTCGACCTCGAGGAGGGACCGCGCATCATGAGTCGGTTGCTGGGCGTGGAGCCGGCCGCGGTCGCGGTCGGCATGCCGGTTGAGCTGAGCATCAGTGGCGAACCGCCGCTGCCCTATTTCAGGAGGAGAATTTAGATGGGTCGTTTCGACGGCAAGGTAGCCCTGGTCACGGGCGGGGCCAACGGTATCGGTGCCGCCACCAGCGAGCTGTTCGGATCCCAGGGCGCGTCAGTGGTGGTGGTCGACCTCGACCAGGGCGCGTCGCACGCGGTCGCGCAGCGGATCCAGGGCAGCGGCGGCAAGGCGATCGGCGCGGCCTGCGACGTGACCAAGCGGGAGCAGGTGGATGCGGCCGTCAAGCGCGCGACAGAGGAGTTCGGCCGCCTCGACATCCTGGTCTGCTGCGCGGGCATCATCCGCGACAACCTGGTCTTCAAGATGACCGACGACGACTGGTTCGCCGTCATCAACACGCACCTCACGGGGACCTTCTTCTTCGCGCGCGCCGCGCAGGCCGTGATGACGCAGCAGCAGTACGGGAAGATGGTGTTCCTGTCCTCCACGTCCGCGCTCGGCAACCGCGGGCAGACCAACTACTCGACGGCCAAGGGCGGCCTGCAGTCGATGGCGCGCACGCTCGCCATCGAGCTCGGGCGCTTCAACGTCAACGTCAACGCGGTGGCGCCGGGCTTCGTGGAGACGCAGATGACGCGGCAGACCGCGCAGCGCATGGGCGTGGACTTCGAGGACTTCAAGAAGGGCGCGGCCGAGATGATCGCGGTGCGCCGGGTGGGCCAGCCGATCGACATCGCCAATGTGATCGCCTTCCTGTGCAGCGACGAGTCCGGTTTCGTGTCCGGCCAGACCATCTACGCCGCCGGGGGCCCGCGCTCCTAGTGGCCCCCCACCTGGGTCCTCCCCCCGCAAGGCGGGGGGAGGTTGGAGGGGGGCCGTGGCGCACGTCGCCTGCCTGACCTTCGACTTCGACGCCGTCTCGAGCTGGATCTGGCGCGACCAGGTCACGCCCACCGCGCTCTCCCGGGGCGAGTTCGGCCTGGTCGGCGCGCGCCGGATCCTCGAGCTGCTGGCGGGCGAGGGCATCTCGGCCACCTGGTTCATCCCCGGCCATACGATCGAGAGCTTCCCGGCCGAGTCCCGCGCGGTCGTGGAGGCGGGGCATGAGGTCGGCCACCACGGCTACCTGCACGAGCCCCCGGCCGAGCTGGGCTCGCGGGAGGCCGAGGCCGCGGTGCTGGATCGCTCGCTGGTCCTCATCCGCGAGCTCACCGGCAACGACCCGGCCGGCTATCGCTCGCCCTCCTGGGACCTCTCGCCGCACACGGTCGAGCTGCTGCTGGAGCGTGGCTTCGTCTACGACTCCAGCCTGATGGGCGACGACTACACGCCCTACCGCTGCCGGACCGGTGACGTGGTGTCAAAGGACGGCCCCTTCGTGCGCGGCGCGCCGACCGCACTCTGGGAGATCCCGATCAGCTGGTCGCTCGACGATTACCCTGCGTTCGAGTACACGCGCCGCACCGGCGTCCTGCAGCAAGGCTTGATGAACGCGCGCGCGGTGCTCGAGAACTGGGTCTCCGACGCCGTCTACCTGAAGAACAACCTGGAAAGCGGCGTCATCACCTACACCATGCATCCGCAGGTGATCGGGCGCGGCCACCGGATGGTCATGCTGCAGGCGCTGATCGGCGGCCTGCGCGACCTCGGCTTCGAGTTCAGGACCATGCAGGAGGCGCTGAAAGAATGGCAGTAAACCCCCTCCCCCACGGGGAGGGTTGGGGTGGGGGGAACGGGGCGATCGTCTGCCCCCAACCGCTGGCCGCGGAGGAGGGCCGCGAGGTGCTGCGGCGCGGCGGCAACGCTGTCGACGCGGCAGTCACCACCGCCTTCGTGCAGGGCGTGATCGACCCCATGATGAACGGCCTCGGCGGCTCCGGAGTGGCCGTGGTCTACACCGCCCGCGACCAGCGCGTCACGGTGCTCGACTTCTATGCACGCGCGGGCTCCCAGGTCAGGCCCGACCAGTGGGAGCGGCTCTTCATACGCGAGGCGGCCGACCGCTACGGCTACGTGTGCGAGGGCTGGGTCAACGACGCGGGCTACCAATCCGTTGGCGTGCCCGGCACCGTGGCCGGCCTCGACGAGCTGCTGCGCCGATTCGGCACCATCGCCTGGGAGCAGGCGGTGACCCCGGCGGTCAAGTACGCGCGCGACGGCTTTCAGGTGACCGGCAACATCCGCTCCTTCTGGGTCACCGACTACGGGCCGGACGTGGTTGCCAACCACCTGCGCATACAGTGGACCCCGGAGTCGAAGCGGATCTACACCAAGGACGGCGAGCTGTACGCGCTCGGCGAGACGATCCGCAACCCCGACCAGGCCCGCACCCTGGAGCGCCTGGCCAGCGCCGGCGCGCGCGATTTCTACGAGGGCGAGATCGCCGCGGCCATCGCCGACGACTTCCAGCGCCACGGCGGCTTCATCACGCGCGAGGACCTGGCCGGGTACCGGGTCGGCGCCGGGGAGCCCGTGCGCGGCCTGTATCGCGGGCTCGAGGTGGTGGCGGCGGGTCCGCCGGCGGGCGGGATGACGCTGCTCCAGATGCTCAACTTCCTGGAGGGGTACGACCTGGCCGCCATGGGCTGGCCCTCGGCCGCCGCGGCCCTCGCCCGCGTGCGCGCCATGAAGTTCGCCTTCGCCGACCGCGAGCGCTACCTGGCGGACCCCGCCTTCACCCAGATCCCGGTCGAGAAGCTCACGGCCAAGGAGTACGCGGCCGCCGCGCGCGGGGCGCACGACTCGCCGACCACGACGCACATCTCGGTGGTCGACCGCGAGGGCAACGCCATCTCCATGACCCACACGCTGGGCTCCTCGTCGGGCGTGGTGACGCCCGGTCTCGGGTTCGGCTACAACAACTACCTCAACTGCTTCGACCCCCGGCCCGGCCGCATCAACAGCCTGGCGCCCGGCAAGACCCGGATCACGATGATGGTGCCCACCCTGGTCCTCCGGGACGGGAAGCTGGAGATCGTGATCGGCGCGCCCGGCGGGACCAAGATCGTGACCGGGGTCCTGCAGACCCTGCTCAACCTGGTCGACCACGGGATGACCCCGATGGAGGCGGTGGCCGCGCCGCGGGTCGATTGCAACGGCGACACCGTCCAGGCCGAGCAGCGCATCAGCTCCGAGGTCCTGGCCGAGCTGCGCGACGCCGGCTTGCCCGTGAACCGCCGCCCGCTGGGGTACGACCCCTACTTCAGCAAGGTCCAGTGCCTGGTGGTGGGCCGAGGGGGCGCCAGCGACCCCCGGGGGGACGGGGGGATCGCGCTCGAAGCCTAGTTAAGGACTCCGGCCCCAGAGGGGAGGGTTGGGGCAGGACCCCTCCCCTGAGGGTTGGGGAAGGACACCCTCCCCTCAGGGGAGGGTTGGGGTGGGGCTCATTGGTTGCGACTGCGAAGATTGCGTCGGCAACAGCGTCGAGATCGCGCAAGACGTATCTGCCGTGAAGCGAAGCACGCGATAGCCAAGACACTCGAGAACTCGCTGACGCACTGCGTCCTGAGCCACCGAGTTATCGAGTCGTGTCCACAGGATTCGCTCGACACCGCTCCGGTCGCGGCGCAGCTTGCGAGCGAGCTCGATCACGCCGCCAGGATCCGCTGGTGCGAGGCGGATGAGAACCCCGGTTGTCAATCGTTAAGGAATACCCCACCCCAAACCCTCCCCAGAGGGGAGGGGGTCTACGAGCTAGGCCACCCGCCTGATGATCAGGGCGTCGCCCTGGCCCCCGCCGCCGCAGAGCGCGGCGGCGCCAAGCTCGACCCCCCGCCGCCGCAGCTCGTGGGCCAGCGTCAGCACCAGGCGCGCCCCGGAGGCCCCGATCGGGTGTCCGAGGGCCACCGCGCCCCCGTTCACGTTGACCCGCTCCTCGTCGAGCCCCAGCATCCGGGTGGCATTCAGCGCCACGGCCGCGAAGGCCTCATTGATCTCGACCAGGTCGAGGTCGGCGGCCTTCAGGCCGGCCTTCTTCAGGGCCTGGTCGATGGCCAGCGCGGGCACCGTGTGCAGCCACCCGTAGCGGTCCGCCGACATCCCGTGCGCCACCACCTCGGCCAGCGGCTGGAGGCCGGCGCGAGCCGCGCGCTCGGCCGACATCACGACCACCGCCGCGGCCCCATCGGAGATCTGGGAGGCATTGCCGGCGGTGATCGTCCCCGCCTCCCGGAAGGCCGGGGCGAGCCGGGCCAGCGACTCCGCCGTGGTTCCCGGCCGGATGCCCTCATCGCGCGCCACCTCGGCGGTCTCGCCCTTGCGCCCGGCCACCGCCACCGGCACCGTCTCGGCCTCCAGGCGGCCGGCGTCCCAGGCCGCCTCGGCGCGCTGGTGCGAGCGCGCCGCCCACCGGTCCTGCTCCTCGCGCGAGATCTCCAGCTCGCGGTTGATGTCGTCGGAGGACTCGCCCATGTGAGCCTCCAGGAAGGTCGACCAGAGCCCGTCGTGGACCATCGAGTCGACCATCTCGGCATTGCCCATCCGGGCACCGAAGCGCGCCTTGGGCACCAGGTAGGGAGCCTGAGACATGGACTCCATGCCGCCGGCCACCACCACCTCGACCTCGCCGGCGCGGATCAGCTGGTCGGCCAGCGCGATCGCATTGAGGCCGGATAGGCAGACCTTGTTGATGGTCAGCGCCGGGACCTCGATCGGGATCCCGGCGGCCACCGCGGCCTGGCGGGCGGTGATCTGCCCGGCTCCCGCCTGCAGGACCTGGCCCATGATCACGTAGTCGACGTCCGCGCCGGGCACGCCCGCGCGCTCCAGCGCGGCACGGATCGCGGTCCCCCCCAGGGTCACGGCAGGCAGCGCCGCCAGCCCGCCACCGAACCTCCCGATCGGCGTCCGCGCGCCGGCCACGATCACCGACCTCACGACGCCTTCCATGGTATGGCGCGGCCTCGAGTGCATTCCGACGACGATCTGGGTCCGGACCTTCACGCCTTTTGGCCAGGGGCTCACAGCGCTGTCTGGCACGGCGGCCATCGTCATGGCTCGTGCTCGGCAAGACTCTCCTCCGCGCGCTGGCCGCAGGCGCCGCGCTCTCCGCCCTGGCCCTGACCGCGATCCCCGCTTCGGCCAGCGGCGATTACCTCACCAGCGCGAACGGCGCCGACATCTCCTGGCCGCAATGCGGCCAGCCCCTGCCGGACATCCCGCCGGAGACCTTCGGCGTCGTCGGCGTCAACGACGGCGAGACCTTCACCGTGAACCCCTGCTTTCGGCAGGAGTGGGAGTGGATGAAGGGCGGCCACGCCGGGGCGTCCTCTGTCTACATCAACCTCGACTACGGAACCACCACCGACGGCTACAGCCAGTGCTCGGCCGACGACCCCGTCTGCGGCGCCTACGACTACGGCTACAAGGCCGCCGAGTTCGCCTACACCCGCGCCAACTACGAGACCGGCGGCGAGTCCCTCAAGGCCTCGACCTGGTGGCTGGACGTGGAAACCGTGAGCCATTGGGCCGATGACCAGTTCCTGAACGCGCGCCTGGTCTCGGGGGCCGTCGACTACCTCAAGACCACCGGCCACCGGATCGGGGTCTACTCGACCGCCCGCCAGTGGCACGAGATCGTCGGCGGCTGGAACCCGGGTCCAGGGATCGGCAACTGGGTGGCCGGCGCCGAGGGGCTTGACGACTATGCGCTCTGCACAGCCAGCTTCTGGGCCGGGGCGCCGGTCTGGCTGATTCAGTACCTGAACTGGGACCGCGACCTGGACGAGGACCACTCCTGCTGACGGGTCGCGACTAAAAAGAGGGGAGGAGGGTCCCCGAAGAGCGCTCGGGGAGTCAGATCCCGAGCGCTTTTCTTATCCAGGCCTCGCTGAGCTGGTTGGCCCGGTCGAGGTCGGAGCCCACCAGGTCGTGCTGGGCGCCCGGGAACCAGGCCAGCTCGGCCTGGATGCCCCGGGCCTTCATGGCGTCGTAGCTGACCTGGGTCCAGGCGGCCGGGATGTCCTGGTCGGCGGTGCCCTGGAGGAAGAGCACCGGGGGCTGGCCGGCGGCCAGGTAGTTGCGCGGCGAGAGATGGGCGTAGCCACCGGGGTTGGCGTCGGGCGTGCCGATGGCGCCCGCGCCTCCGGGGCGGGTCACCCACCACTTGCGCCCGTTGTCGGCCATGTCGGTGCTGACCGGCGCGAAGAGCACGACCGCTTTGATGCGGGGATCGACGACCATGGCGATCTCGCTGATCCCGCCGCCGTTGCTGTGGCCGATGAAGGCCACCCGGGTGGTGTCGGCCTGGGGCAGCGAGTAGAGCGCGCTCACCAGGTCGAGGGCCGTCACGACCTGGCCGGCGATCGCGGGCAGGTCGGCCGGCGCGGGCCCCGAGCCCGAATAGCCAGGCCAGTTGGGCGCCGCCGCGATGAAGCCGTGGGCCGCCAGGGGATCGCCGAAGATGCCCGAGTCCTGGCCGATCCAGTACCGCTCGGGCGGGATGAAGCCGTGGTTGACGACCACCACCGGGAAGGGGCCGGGCCCGTCGGGGATGGAGATGGTCCCGGTCATGGTCTGGCCGTTGCTGGGCCAGCTCATGTGGTACTTGGTGAAGCCCGCTCCCCGGAACATCTGGTCCAGGAGCTCGAGCTTGCCGCCCGGGTAGGCACGCGCCCGCAGCGACTCGATGTAGTAGGCGGGCAGCGGCGGGATGGGAGCGGCCGTCGGCCGGGTCCCCGACGGGCTTTGGGTGGCGGGGGCCGGGGTGCCCGAGGCGCCCGCGGCCGGCTGCCCGCCGCCGCTGCAGGCGGACAGGAGAGCCAGCGCGGCCAGGGCCGAGGAGAGCGAACGGGCGCTCATGTCGCTAGCCGTCCCCGTCTCTCACAAGCTCGATTGGCTGCCATCGACTGTACGGAATTATGACATTAATGCTATAAAAGAGACATGCGCTTGCCGAGGATCAAGCGCGACTGGGCGCTGGCCCTGGCGCCGAGAGAGCTCGCGCACGTCCGCGAGGGCTACTTTTTCGCGGGCATTTGCATCCTCCTGCTGGTCCTGGTGGCGGTCGGGGACGTCCGGACCTACCACTACGGGACCGTCGGGGGAGTCGCGTTCCTGCCGGTGGTGGCGGCGGCCTGGCTGCTGTCCTACCGGCTGACCCTGCTGGTGGTCGGAACCGCCATGCTGCTCGCCTTCCTGACGGCGACCATAGGCCCCGTGGCCCCGGTTACGGTGCTGACCCAGATGCTCCTGATCCCCATCCTGGCGATCCTGGCCCGGCTGGCGGCCACCACCGTGATCCGGATCCGGGATTCGGAGGTGCAGACCCGCGAAGCCCGCGCCGGCGAGGAGAGGATGCGCGAGCTGGACCGTGCCAAGTCGGAGTTCCTGCGCCTGGCCTCGCACGAGCTGCGGGGGCCGGTCTCGATCATGCGCGGTTACCTGGGCATGCTCGAGGACGGCACCCTGGGCAAGCTCCCGGCGCCGGCCGAGAAGGTGATGCCGACCCTGATCGCGTCGGCAGCCGGGATCAGCCACACCATCGACCAGATGCTGGACACGGCGCGCCTCGAGGACAGCCGGCTCCAGATCCGGCCCCGCCGGGTCGACCTGGCGCAGCTGGTGCGCGAGGCCGCGGCCAACGTCGACCTCCTGCACGGGCAGACCCACCAGGTGCGGCCGGTGGGCTGCGAGGGGGCGCTGATGGTGGACCTCGACGTCAACCGCATCAGCACGGTGGTCGGTAACCTGGTCTCCAACGCCATCAAGTACTCGCCCGCTGGCAGCGAGATCCGCGTGCAGGTGGATCAGGAGGGTGATCGCGCGCGCGTGCGCGTGCACGACCAGGGGGGCGGCATCCGGCCCGAGGACATGCCGCAGCTCTTCACCCGCTTCGGCCGCATCGTCACCCCGGAGACCAGCGATATCCCGGGCAGCGGGCTCGGCCTCTACCTGTCCCGCGAGCTGGCCCGCCTCCACGGGGGCGACGTCACCGCCAGCTCCGTCTTCGGCGAGGGCAGCACCTTCACGCTGGAGCTCCCGCTGCCGAGGCCGGTGCTGGCCCCGGCTCCGCGCCCGGCCGGCAAGCCCGGCCGGGGAACGCGACACGTGCAGTCCCAGCGCCAGCTGGCCGACTAGGGTCGGGCGGTCAGGAAGCGCAGCTTCCCGGACATGGCGTCGATGAAGACCAGGTAGCGGGGGGAGCCCACCAGGCAGACCGGAGCCGTGGGCGCCAACGCCATGGTGGCGGCGGCGGTGCGGACGGTGGGCGGCGGGCACATCCCCAGACCTAGTGCCGGCTCGTCCACCGCCAGCGCCCAGACCATCGCGTGCAGGGCCTGGCCGTTGGGCGAGGAGCGGGCGGGAACGTCCGCCCAGGCCAGGACCGCCTCCTTGATCTGAGGGGAGCCGTGGCTCGTGACCGGCGCCGCGGCGCCCACCACCACTTTCACCTGCGCCATCCCGACGCCGACCGGCAGCGGGAGCACCGGGAACACGGGCAGCGCCGCCCGGGCCGCGGCCTCGGCGGCGGACCGGCTGACCGGGCAGTGGCCGGTGAGCGTGAGGTGCAGCCAGGAGGCCGGCGTGCACTCGACCGGCACCGGCGGCTGGGTGAGGCGGATGCCGGAACGCTCGAGCGCACCCGGCGTTACGGTCTTGAGGAGCACCGGCGCCGTGCTGCCCGGGCTCGGCGAGAGCCCACTCAGAACCACACCGGCGCCGGTGGCGAGCAGCAGGGCGGCCACGGCGGTACCGACCGCCGGCATCCAGGGCCTCACATGTGATCCAACGCCCATTAGCGTGCCGGGGTAACCCTAAAGGCTTGACCTGGTGTGAAAGGGGCTGTTAGCCTGACCCGCGACTTACGGCGGACGCCCGGTTCGCCGAACCTGAGGGGGTAGCTCTTGGTTCTCGGTCGATATCTGACGCATGCCGTCGTGCTCCTGGTGGCGATGGTCATCTCGGGCTTTGCGTCAGTGGACCGGAACCTCCCCGCCTCCTTCTCACTGCGCCTGGGCGCGGTCAACGCCGAGGGCCTGGTCGGCAGCGAGGGCGGCTCGGTGGGCAAGATCAGCCTCGGCCGCACCAGCACCATTATCAAGCCGATCGCGGTCCCGACCTCGGCGCCGAAGCCGCACACGCCAGCCGTGTACACGGTGGCGGCCGGCGAGAACCTGCAGGCCCTGGCCGGCAAGTTCGGGGTCAGCGAGGAGGCGATCCGCTGGTCCAACTTCGGGTCGCTCAAGCGCACCGACACCGACGTGGCCGGGGGACAGCAGGTGCTGATCCCGCCCGTCGAGGGCGTGGTGGTCACCGTCCAGGACGGCGACACCGCCCAGAGCCTGGCCGACAAGTACCACGCCGACGCACAGGCCATCGTCGACTACAACTACCTGCGCAACCCCGACCAGCTGACCCCCGGCGTGCAGCTGGTGGTCCCCAACGGCAAGGGCCCCGACTTCGAGAAGCCGGCCCCGCCGCCGGCGCCCATCCGCACGACCTACACCGCGCCGCGCACGGCCAACCCCGCCTACTCGATCTCCACGGGCGGCCCTGGCGCCGGCGCCAACACCGGCAACCGGTTCGCGTACGGGTACTGCACCTGGTACGTGGCCAGCCGGATCCCGGTGCCCTGGCTGGGCAACGCCTGGGAGTGGTTCGGCCAGGCTCAGGCCTACGGCTGGCCCACCGGCCAGTCGCCGCGGGCGGGCGGGATCATGGTGACGTGGGAGAGCGGCTACGGCCACGTCGCGGTCGTGGAGCGCGTCAACTCGGACGGATCCTGGCTGGTCTCGGAGATGAACTTCGTGGGCTGGGGCATCGTCAGCCAGCGCACGATCTATCCCGGGCACGTGCCCCTGATCGGGTTCATCTACCACTAGCTGAGCCGCTAGAAAGAGACGCCGGCCGCCACCACGGTGGCGACCACCACCGCCGCCGTGACCAGGGTCAGGCGAAAGGCCAGTCGCAGGTGCTCCGTCGCTGCCGCGACCACGATCACGCCCAGCAGCATGAGGGCGAGCGCCAGGCCCAGGTACAGGAGGGGGTTGGGGCGCGTGGGACCCAGGGCCACGCAGGCGGCCGCGGCCGCCATCAGGGCGGCGCCCGCCAGCGCGGAGAGCCGCGCGCCCAGGAGGTGGGGCAGGCCGGGCACGCCCGCCCCGCGCTCGGCTTCGAGGTCGGGCAGGGTCTGGGTGAAGTGACCGCCGGCCCCGAGCAGGGCCCCGGCGGCGGTGGCCCAGAGCGGTGGGGCGTGGGTGATGGGCGGTCCCAGGGTCACGAACGTCGGGGCCAGGCCGAAGGCCAGGGCGTAGGGGAAGACGCTGAAGGGGGTCCGCTTGAGCCCCAGGTTGTAGGCAAAGGCGCCCAGGATGGCAGTGAGGTGGGCGACGCCGGAGCCGAGGCCGGTGAGCATCGAGAGGGGGACCACCAGCACGGCGGCTGCGGCGACAGCGGTGCGGACGGTGGCCCTGTTGATCTGGCCGGAGGCCAGGGGTTTGTCGGTGCGTTGTTGTGCCTGGTCGCGGTCCGCGTCGAAGAGGTCGTTGGTCCAGCCGATGAAGAGCTGTCCGGCGAGGACCGCCGCGCCCATCAGGGCGGACATGGCGGGTCCGCGATGGGCGGCCAGGGCCAGGACAGTGACGATCAGCGTGACCGCCACCACTGGTTCGGGGTGGGAGCAGCGGAAGAGCAGCCAGGCGGCGCGCGCGCCGCGGCCCATCAGGCGGCGGGGACGGGGGCGGGCTCGATGGTTGGTTGAACTCCGCTGCCCCTTTGCGCCCAGCTCTCTTCTGCCCTTGCCACGTCGGCCTCCACGCTACGCAGGCCGAGGGCCGCCAGGATGGCCGCCACCAGCAGGAGGGGCGAGGAGACCAGGAGGAGGGCGAGCTGGAGGCTGCCCAGGCGGTCGGACAGGAAGCCGACGTCGAAGGTGGAGTGGGAGTCGCCGAGGACGTGGGAGACGAAGAGGAGCATGGTCACCACGCTCGCGCGCAGGCTGGGGGGCACGCAGTTCTGGCTCACGGCGGTGAAGGGGCCGCTGTAGAGGTAGATGCCGACCACAGTGATGAAGAAGGCGGGGACGAAGATGGGGATCGGGCCTACTTGGAGCGGGGCCGCGAGGGCGATCGTGATGAAGACGGCGCCTACCAGATAGCCCGCGATGCCGACCTCGAGGTAGCCCTTCTGGGAGCGGCGGGCTCGGCGGTCGGAGACCCAGCCGCCGATCAGGGTGCCCAGGAGGCCGCCTGTTACGAGAACCACGCCGCTCAGCAGACCGGCCGTGCTGGTGTCCATGCCGAAGCGGCGGTTGAGGTTGATGGGCAGCCAGTAGGCGTTGGCGGCGAGGACGAAGAAGAGGATGGTCTGGCTGAGGATGGTCCAGCGGATGGTGGGGATCCGCATCAGGTCGAGGAAGGCTTTGAGGCTGGAGTCGAAGGCCTTGGCGACCTGGGGCCCTCGCTCTTCCACCGCACCCCTCAGGGGTTCTCTGATCGTGAAGGCCAGGAAGGCGAAGAGCAGGCCCGGGACCGCGGTCACGAAGAAGGCGGTGCGCCAGCCGAAGTGCTGGCCGATGTAGCCGCCGCCCGCGAAGCCGACTGCGATACCCACCGCCGTCCCGGCCCCCCAGTAGGACATCGCGCGCCCGCGCGTCTCCTTGGGGAAGTAGTCGGCCATCAGGGAGGTGCCCGCGGGGTAGTAGGAGGCCTCGCCCACGCCGACCGCCGCCCTGGCGGCGAAGAGCTGGCCGAAGTTGGCGGCGAGGCCGCTGAGGACCGTGGCCACGCTCCAGATCGCCACCCCGGCCCCCACGATGGTGCGGCGGACGCCGCGGTCGGCCCAGTAGCCGAAGGGGAGGGCGCACACGGCGTAGACGAGGAGGAAGGCGGTGCCCAGGAGGCCGACCAGGGTGTCGGTGAGGTGGAACTCCTTCTGGATCAGGGGGGAGACCGCGGCGCCCAGGTAGCGGTCCATGTAGTTCAGGAAGTTGATTCCGAACATGACCGCCAGGACGTAGCGGGCGTAGCCCTTGGGCACCGCGACATGGTAGGGCTGGTGGGTGGCGGTTGGGTAACATGGCGGTGCGCCTCCGCCCGGGGTGGGTTGGCGCGCTCGCCTTGGAGTGGGTCGGCACAGAGTACGTGGCGAACTCAGCGGTCTGTAAAACCGTAGCGAAAGCTGTGGGGGTTCGACTCCCTCCCGGCCCACCATTGGTTTCTTCAAGCAGTGCGCCAGCGCGGCACGATGCGCAAGACTCCGTCTCAGACTGCTTGGGTGCCAAAGACCTTGCTTTGTCGAAGCTCTCGCTGTTGTGGGGTTCGACTCCTCGGGCCTGCTGGACAGGGCATCATTCGTGCGTACCCATGTGCCCTCACCCCACGCCTTTCGCACTAGCCCTTGATCAGGTTTAGCCTGCCCGACGACGTCTTCCAAGCCAAGGTCAGCCTGGCTGAGGTCGAGCCGCCGATCTGGCGAAGAATCCTTGTGCCGCAGCACATTCCGCTTCCTCAGCTCCACCGAGTTTTGCAAACGGTGATGGGATGGTCGGATTCTCATCTGCACCAGTTCCTTGTCGGCGAGGTCCGCTTCGGCAAGCCGGACGATGAATTCGAGCCGCCGCCGATCGACTACAGGAGCATTCAGCTGAATCAAATCGCTCCGCGGCCGGGCACGACATGCGCATACGAGTACGACTTCGGAGATGGGTGGGAGCACCTTATCGAGATCGAGGCAGCGCTGCCGATCGAGTCGGTCGCGGGACCCCTTCCGCGCTGCCTGGAGGGCATGAGAGCGTGTCCGCCCGAGGATGTCGGCGGTCCCGGAGGATATGCCCGCTTTCTGGCCGCGCTCAAGGACCCCAACGATTCGGAGCACGAAGAGTGGCGCTCCTGGGCCCGCGCTGACTACGACCCCGAGGCATTCGACGCAGTTCGAGTTAACCGTGCACTGGCGAAGCACCCCTTCCGTGATATCCGGCCCGCGGCGCGCGGAAGGGCGCTCAGGCGGCGAGGGCCACCATCGCTCTGAGTCAGCTCAGTCCGGCGCAGACCGCGCCGCAAGCCGAGGTGGTGAACCTCCGAGGTCACATCGGACCACAACAGCGGTTGTGCAGCTAATCGGTGGCTGCGCAGCCGTCGCGGAGACACCTTCGCGCCCGACCTATGAAAACTCCACGTCAAGGCGGATGCCAAGCTCACCAAACGCGCGCTGTATCGTCTCGATAGCCTTGTCGATAGAGCGGTTGGTTTGCTCGATTGTGAGCCACACCGCCGCGATTGGCGCGAACGAGGAGCCGTGCTGGAGGAGAGTATTTCGTCCCTCGCGTACGTCATCCAACCGTTGCCACAGGTCTGCGTCTAGAACGCGCGCACGCCTTAGTTCGGAGAGGATGGGCTCGGCCTTGAGCTTCTTGATCTCCAAACCTTCGGCGGGGGCCCGCGCCACCAGTAGCTCGATGGCCACATCGATGTACACGTTGAAAACGGTCTCAGCGAACCGTTCAAGCGCCGCGACATCTTTGCGATCCTCCAGGCGGTCGGACTGGCTGCGGGCAATGAAGTCATCCCTCCCCTCGAACTGGCGCAGCAACTCGTACAAGAATTTCCGCTGAGTTAGCAGGTTCTTCCAGGCGACTCCAAGAGATGGCGGCGTCGGCCGCGGGTTCATCCCAAGCCCTGCGCCAGGATCCGCCGTTGGCGACGGTGCCAACGCTCCGCACGGCGCTTGAGGCTCCCGCGCTGGGCTAGGAGCTCCGGCCAACCCGCGTGGCGGTCGATTATCGGCCGGGCGGCATCCAAGATCGGCGACAGAATCTCAGGCTGTGGCCGAAGGTCGTCCAAGACGAATAGATCTATTTCCCGCCCCGTCTTTTGGGACAGGCGGCGCCTCAGACCCCACCGTTGCCGGAGGGTGGCGGCATCTCCGAGGTCGACCAGGAGGTCAAGGTCTGATCCGGGATGATCGTCGCCCAGGGCTACTGATCCGAACAGCACGGCCATCCGCACTGCTGGCTCTGTTCTCAGGGCGACCCGAAGGTCGTTAAGGAGAGTCCAATGGCTCCGCAGGTAGGCCTCCTCTCCGGGCCTGACTACCCGATGCCGTCCGGCCCGCCGCGACACCTTCAACGTGCCCGTGTCGGCTAACCGGCGCAGTGTTCGGTCCGTGGTTCCCAGTTCGCGGGCCAGAGCCACCGTCGTCATGCCTCAGATAGTAGCTCGTGCGTCCGTTTACAATACGGTTGGACCGGTCGCTACGGTTTGTTAACAGGTGGTCCGGACCACTCCCGGCCCACCATTGGTTTTTCCAAGCGACGGTATATTTGGGCTTCGGCATGGCGACACCTTCGATCTCGGTCCCGGCATTTAAAGGCATTGGCAAATCGAATGTGTGCTTGTTGTGGGGGTTCGACAGCGCCACCAGGCCTGGGCTTCGTCGACAAAGCTTTTCGCGCCGCTACTGCTCTCTATATCCAGGTTATGATCCGCGGCCGTTCGTCCAGGGCCATCTTCTCGGCCGCCGCATCGTTGGCGTATACCCGCTGCTCGAGGACGAGACTTGCTGGTTTTTGGCCATCGACTTCGGCATAGACCTCCTCGCGGCCGCAAAACAGGCTCCGGAAGAATGCGACCTTCACCGCCTCAGGCGAATGCGCATCCACTCCGCCGACGGCAGATGGAGCGTTTACCGGCTGGGGTGCGGTCGGTGACGCGAGCTCAGACTGTCATGGAGGCAGGAGCCCTCGAAGTCTCTCGTTCTCCGCATGAAGAGTGCGGATCGTGGCCAACGCTCCGCGATCCTGGCCTCGAGTTCAGCGATCTCGTCAGGGTCTGTCTTCAACGTCGCTCGCACCGTCCGGTCTCGGGTCTACGGGACTCAGCGTCTCGCCTCATGCCAGCGTCGGTAGTTCTCTTCGAAGTCGGCGCCGATCTCTCCGCGACGAACCATGCTGGAAAACCGGCGGTAGGGATCGCTCCGATCTCCCTCCTTTCGCAGCGAGCCGCTGTCGTTCATGTACAGGAAGATGATCACTTTCAATTGCTCGCTGAATGCCCAGAAGAGCCTGTACCGCTTTGGGAGGCCACGCCCTTTGGTCCGGCGGAACTTGGCCAGGTCGCCATGGAGTTGATAGTCGGCGTGCTGGGGATTGCTGGGGATGACCGTCCTGGTGAGCTCACGCACCGTCAGGAAGAGCTTGACGTCGGGGTGCTGCTCGTACTCCGTCTCGGAAAGCTCGCCCTTCAACTTCCGGGCCCGTGCGCTGAGATCGCCGTAGGCAGATAGGAAGGGCTCGGTAAACAGGACTGTCCAACCGTGGAAGGTCCTCTCGGCATGGGCCGGTGGCACCTGGAGGGCTAGGCGCCCGCCTTCGCCTGCTTCTCCTGCGGGACCAGGTCCTCGTCCTCTGCGAACACGTCGGCGGCGTTGACCAGAGCCTCGGGGTGGAGGAGGGCCGACTGCAGCATGAAGTTCATGAACTCGGGGAAGGCCGGATCCCCCTCGAGCGACTGGGGTTCGGCGACCAATGGCTCGATAGTGATCCTGTCCTGGGTCAGAACCAGCTCCGCCCGCTCGCTGTCGTCGCTCAGGCCGATCCGGCGCAGCCACGTCTTGGGCAGCGTGACCGATCGGGAGCCCCCGGAGCGATTGAGGCGTACGATCTTCCGCTGTTCAGCTTTCATGGCGAGAGCATACCATGGCTGTAGCTACAAAGTAGGGACTTCCGCACGGCCAGTCAGCCTCCCAGGGACCGTGTGCCGAGGTGCCTCGCGGGCCCATCGCGGTATCAGGCGCTCCGAAACGACGCCGCGCGTCAACCCAGCTTTCATGCTGGAGCCGACGGGTAGGTCTTGCCGGTGGCGTCTGACAATCGGTTCGGGATGGCACGATCCCTCCCGAACGTCAGCGGGACGTTAGCCGAGGTGGCCGTCCAGATGCCCGCGTACAGAACCTGCCGTCGTCCATCACCCCGCTACCGCGGGCTTGGCCTACGGTGACTCGACGCCTCTGGGCAGGCAAATGGGACTACCGACGCGCATGCCGGTGAATGGTTAGACGAAGCTCGGGCGACTGGCTGCCGGGTCGGTCCTGGCCGGCGGCGCTTGTACTACGCCGTGCCATGACGGTCCAGGCCCGCGAGGCTACTTGATCGCGCCGCCCGTGATGCCTTCGACGAAGTAGTCGAGGAAGAAGTTGTAGAGCGTGGCAACCACCACGGCCGGAATCAGGGCGGCGGTAAAGAGCTCGCCCCAGTAGAAGACATCGCCACGGATCAGCTCGGTCGGAATGCCGATCGTCAACACTTTCTCGGCGGACGGCGAGACCATCACGAGGGCGTAGATGAAGTCCTGCATGGATAGCGTGAAGGCGAAGATCGCGGCGGTCAGGATGCCAGGCACGCTGACCGGCAGCACCACGTGCCAGACCGCCTGCCAGCGGTTGCAGCCGTCCACCAGAGCCGCCTCCTCGATCTCGATCGGGATGCGCCTGAAGAACCCCATCATCAGCCACAGGCAGAACGGGATCGTGAAGGTCGGGTAGACCAGGACCAGCGCCCACTTGGTGTTCAGCAGGTTGAACACGTTGCCGACGATCTGGACCAACGGCAAGAAGAGCAGGATCGGGGGCACCAGGTAGGTCATGAAGATGGCGATGCCGATGTTCTGTGCCCCGGCGAAGCGCAGTCTGGCCAGCGCATACCCGCCGGGCAGACACACGACAAGCGTGATCGCGACGACCGCGCCAGAGACGACCGCGGAGTTCTTGGCCCAGACCACGAAGTTGGTGTGATCGAACAGGTAGGTCAGATGCGTCAGCGTCAGCGGCCGGCTGAACCAAAAGGGGCTCACGCTGGGATCGATGAGGTCGTAGTCGGCGACGAATGCCCCGTGAATCATGAAGAAGATCGGGAAGAAGGCGAGGAACAAGAAGAAGAGAAGAGCCACCATCAGGCCTGTCAATCGCCGCGTCCGACGCCAGTTGATCGGACGCCGTCCCGTATCCGCGATCGGCCGGCGGGCGACGGCCTGCGCGCTCACGCTTCCTGCCTCCGGTAGAGGAGGCGGAGGAAGAACACCATCGCGATCAGCAGGAAGGGAAACAGCACCAGGGCGTCGGCGGCCCCGTGCGAAAGATTGCCACCCTGGATGCCGGTGTGGTACGCGATGGTGGGCAGGATCTCGGTGGTGCCGTAGGGCCCCCCGTTGCTGAGCAGGTAGACAATCGTCACGTCGGCCAAGGTGTAGGTGACGTCGAAGATCAGGCCGATGAACAGGATGGGGGCGATCATCGGCGTGATCACGTAATGCCACGTTCGCAGCCAGCCGGCGCCGTCCACCTTGGCCGCGTCGAAGATGTCCTGGGGGATCGACGTGAGGCCCGCCAGTACTATCACCGCAGTAAAGGGAAACCCCTTCCAGATGATGACCGCGACGATCGCGATGCGCGTGAACAACGGGTCACCGAGCCAGTCTGGATAAGGATGCTGCATCACGTGCAGCCAGTCACCCAGGACGCGGTTGATGACGCTGAATTGCGGGTCGTACATCCACTTCCAGCCCCAGATGGCGAGCGAGATGGGCATGGTCCAGGGGATCATGATCAGCCCGCGGATCACCCACACGCTGCCCCTCCCAAAACGGCTCCTCGCCTCCCGGAGGAGGGCGAGCAGCAGGAACGCCAGCGAGATCCCCAGCACCGCTTTGCCGATCTCGCCGACGAACGTGAAGACCCAGGAGTTCAAGAACGCCGTCCAGAACTGCGGGTCCTCACCCAGCTGCAGGAAGTTGCTCAGGCCGACGTATCCGTTGTCGCCACCGGCCACGGTGACGCTGCTCAGGCTGAAGTAGAGGGCCAGGAAGAATGGGTACCCGACCAGGAGCAGGATGTACACGATAGCCGGGGAGACCAGCAGGTAGCCGAGGAGGGCGTCGGGGCCCGCCGCGAGCCTGCGGACGTGGCGCCGGGACTGGACGGCGGGCAGTGCCTGGTCTGGGGTTGCTCCGGCTATCTCGACGGCTCCTTTGGTCGCGACTCCCGCCAGACTTGACCGACGGCGCCGGCGCGCAACATGTGCGCAGACCGGAGCGGCGGGAAACGTCAGGCTAGAACGATGAGGGCAGCCAGTCAACCACAGGAGCAGCTGGTCGAACGCCCGACTCGGTCGCCGGCGCGTGCGACCGCGACCAGGCGGGTCCTCACCGGCTACGCGCTATGCCTGCCGGCCTTCCTGGTGGTGTTCGCGCTGCTGATCTACCCGGTCCTCTACGACGCCGCCACCAGCCTCACCAACGCCAGCAACTTCGAGGGGGGCGGCGCCTTCGTCGGTTTCGCCAACTACGGGCGGGCTTTCACGGATCCGGTGTACTGGGAGGCGGCGCGCAACACCGTGATGCTGGTCGTCGTGACCTGCGCCGTCGAGCTGACCGTCGGTGCCATCACCGCGCTGCTGCTGTGGTGGCGATTCTGGGGACGCTCCCTGGTCTTCCTGGCCGTCTTCGTGCCCTGGGCTTTCCCCACCTCGTTCTCCGCCTACGCCTGGTACTGGCTGCTGCTGCCGCCGTACCACTCCTTCTACACGGGGCAGGCGCTGGCGCTGAAGTTCCGGTTGGAAGACATCTTCGGCAATGGCGCCTACGCCGTCATGAGCATTGGCATAATGAACGTCTGGCGCGGATCCTCGATCATCGCCATCTTTCTGCTCGCCGGACTCAACGCCATCCCCGAGGAGCTCCTCGACTACGGCCGGCTGGAGGCCCGGGGGTCTCTGCGCTACCTGTGGAGCGTGATCGTGCCGCTGGTCCGGCGCTACCTCCTGCTGGCGGCGTTGATCGGCGTCGCCATCACCTACCTCGACTACGTCTCGATGTACGTAGAGAGCGGCGGACGGATCATCGTCCCGGTTATCGGGACCCTGGCCTACCAGGCCGGAATCCTGGGCGGTTTCGGAGGCTACGCGGCGGCGCTCAACATGACCCAGCTGCCGGTGGCGCTGCTGCTCGTGTGGTTCGGACTCCGGTTTGTGGAACGCACTGCTGGACCCCGGCCGGCACCGGCAACCGAGACCTGGCGGCCTGACCGCGCGGTGCCGGCGCGGCGTCGATCGGCGCCGGTCGGCGCCGGCCGGTCAAGGGCCTGGAGGCGCCGCCGGAGGGTGCTCGCCGCCTTGGGCCTGGTGGCCGCGCTGGCCGTCATGGCCTTCCACCTGTTTCCGATCTACTACACCGGGGTCCAGGCGGTGCGGCCTCTGAACGAGTTCTACCTGGGCCAGACGCTGTGGGCCTACCACCCCGATCTGAGCGCGGTCCAGGATGCCATCGCCAACCCCGTCCTCTTCCGATGGGGCATCAACACCTTCGTCGTCTTCGGTCTGGTGCTCGCGATCGGGCTCCCGATGTCGATGCTGGCCGGCTACGCTCTCGCTCGATTCGAGGTGCCTGGCGCCCGCTGGCTGGCCCGCCTCATGTTCGCGGCCTACTTCATCCCCCAGATGGCGGTCATCCTGCCGATGTTCCAGATCTACAACGGCCTCGGCCTGGACAACACCATCGCCGGGATCGTCCTCCTCTACCTGACCCTCACCGTCCCCTTCGCGACCTGGCTCTTCCATGTCTACTTCCTGGGACTTGACCGCGAGGTCGAGGAGCACGCCAGCCTGGACGCCAATCGCCGGACCGCTTTCCTACGCGTCGTGCTGCCGATGAGCTGGCCGGTCGTCATCGCGGCCGGGCTGTTCGCGGTCGGCATGATGGGCTCCGACGTCCTTTACGGCGGCCTATTCTCGCTCAGCAACGACACCAAGACGCTGCCCGTCGGACTCGGCCTGACGGCCATCGACCTCGATGAGTGGGCGAACGTGAATGCCGCCATCCTCCTCTCCTCGCTGCCCATCATCGCTTCATGCGCGGCACTCGGCCGCTACTACGTCCAAGGCCTGCGAGCGGCACTCCTGGAAGGCGCTTAGGGGAACGCTCTTACACGTAGTAGAGCTTCAGCTTCGCCTTCGCGAAGTCGATCGCGGCCTTGATGCCGGCCTCACCTGGCTGCTTGACGGCCGTGGCCACCATGTCCGGGATGACGAAGTTGACCTGCGCCTGGTTGGCCGGGTAGTTCGGTGGGCCGGGGTAGCCCGGCTGGCCGAGGATGTCGCCGCGATAGTTCTGAAGGACGCCGTACTTGCCGTTCTCGGACGTGAACAGCTGTTCCTTGTAGCGATCCGCGTACATCGGCTGGTTGTACAGCTGCGACTGCTTGAAGGTTTCCGGGTAGTTGTCGAAGTAGTACTTGAGGAATGCCTTGGCCGTGTCCTGGTTCTTCGAGAAGTTCCAGATCACGTAGACGTTGCAGTCAGGGTTGGAGATCCCACTGGGTTTGGCGGGGCCGGCAACGGCACCGTTCAGCTCGAGCTTGTTGTAAAGGTCCGCGTTGGTGGATTGCGTGCTGCGCATCGAGCTGATCGCATCGTGAATGTAGACACCCACGCCGGAGGCCAGCCAGCGGTTGTCGGAGGAGTTGTCCCACGCGAAGACCTCAGGCGTGTTGGCCTGTGCGTAGAACTTCTGGGCGAAGGCCAGGAAGTCGTGCATTTCGGTGGTGTCCAGGTTGAGGGTGTGCCCGTCCGCCTTGACCTCGCTGGCGCCGAAGGACCACATGATCGCGCGCCAGTTGTGGTTGGCATCGTTGCAGTGAGAGATGGCCAGGCCGGCCGCGTGGTTGTTCCCCTTGCCCAGGGTGCCGATCTTGAGATAGTCGTCCCAGGTCTTGGCCGTCTTGCGATCCATCCCGTACTGCGTGAAGAGGTCGCTTCGCACCTGGGGCAGGATCGCGATGTAGAAGTTGGGCACGCCGAGCCACTTGCCGCCGACGTTGGCCACGGCCTTGCCGATCGGCTCGACCTGGCCCCACTTCCTGACGTTGTAGTCCACCACGTCGCTTACGTCGGCCAGCTGCTTCTGGTAGAGGTAGGTCAGGATCTGGGCGTTCATCTCGACCAGGTCGTGGCCGCCCCTGGCAGCCACCTCGGCCGCCATCCGGGCGGGGAGGTCGTCGGTTGAGATGTGGTCGATGGTCGCGTCGACGTTGTTCTTCTGACCCCAATCCTTCACGAAGCCGTCGAGCCACGTGTCGTAAGCGGGTATGAAGTGGCTCCACTGCAGGATTCGGAGCTGCTTCGGCCCCCCGCCGGCTCCGCTGTTGCTGCTCTTGGCGGCCCCCGGTGGGGCGCAGGCTGCGGCCGCTGCCGCCAGCCCGACCGACGCGGCGCCCGCCAGCAGCTGTCGGCGGCTGATCGCCACCTTCCAGAGTTCGGTCATGGGAACTCTCCCCCTCGATGTGTCGAGCCTGGTCGCGAGTCTCGCGGGCCATCATCGCGTACTTTCTGAGATCCCGCAAGCGACTCAAACGGCGGAAAACGCGGCCGGCGCCTCCGAGGGGCTTCCCTGATCCGAGTCGCCGGCCCGGTGCCGATGTCGCACCAGAGGGCGAGCGCCATCCAGGCCGGCGCGTATGAGTCCGCCGCGTCGGCGATCGCCCCGAAGATGGGCGTCCCGATCACCATCCAGCGGCACTCGGCGATCGACGCCACCGAAATGACGACGCCCGCCTTCCAACGTCAGCTCAGGCCGAGAGCAGTTACGGCTTGAGGTGGCGGTCTCTGTGAGGACGCAGGCTCGCTTAATGCAGCGGCGGAGGCTGCCGGGTTTGGCCTGATCAGAGGAGCGCGAGCGGAGTGCGATGTCGCCCAATCCCGAGAGGACCGCACAGTTTTGGTTGTGGGAGACGGGAGGTCGGGGGAACCGACGGGCCGCAAAGATCCCCGCAACGGGCGGCTCGGGTCGCGCGTCGACGGCGGGCGGCGTCGATGGGGTCTGACGGGAGACAAGGCCTTCGGGAAGGTTTCTTGGTTTCACTGGCCTTGACATATGCAGGCGTTTACCTGCATAATGAGTTTGGTGGGCGATGAAGACCCAGTCTTCAAGGCGTTGGCCGACCCGACCCGACGGGCCCTGCTGGACCGGCTCCGGGAGCGCAACGGCCAGACACTCGGGGAGCTATGTCAGCCACTTGCGATGGCGCGCCAGTCGGCGACCCAGCACCTCGACGTGCTCGAGGCCGCCAACCTCATTAGCACCGTCCGCAGGGGCCGGGAGAAGCTTCACTACCTCAATCCCGTCCCCCTCTGGAGCATCCAGGAACGCTGGGTCCAGAAATTCGAGCGCCCCCGCCTGCGCGCGCTGAGCGCCATCAAACGACGAGCAGAGGAGGACACCATGGCCGACCGACCGAGCTACGTGTACGTCACCTACATCGAGAGCTCTCCAGAGCGGGTGTGGGAAGCGCTGACCGACCCGGACCTCACCGCCCAGTACTGGGGGCACAGCAACGTCTCCGACTGGCAAGTCGGCTCGACCTGGGAGCACCGGCGCGTCGATGGCTCGGGCATCGCTGATGTGATCGGCACGGTGCTGGAGTCTGAGCCGCCGCGCCGCCTCGCGATGACGTTCGACCCCCCCGGCGATGCCCCTCCGGAGGGTCCCTCGAAGGTGACCTTCGAAATTGAGCGCTATCACGAGATCATCCGCCTAACCGTCACGCACGAGAACCTGGCGGATAGCGATGCCTGGGAGGCGGTCTCGGCTGGATGGCCGGCCGTGTGCGCGAACCTCAAGTCGCTGCTCGAGACCGGCCACGTGCTGCCGCGGGCACCGTGGGAGATGCACGCTGAGCTGCGCGCCGCGCAGATGGCCCGCAACGACCCTCGGCCCTCGAGATCTTGACCCGACTCTCAGACCGATCCTGGGGCTCTTGCTTGCGCCGACGGCGGGTCTTCCATCAGTAGAGGGACCGACTCGGACCCGGCGAGGGATTCGAGTCAGCCGATGTCCATCGTGGCGAGCTCCGCCGCGGCTCGGAAGCTCCCGAACCGGTTTCGCACCGTCCGCTCGCAAGGGCTCATGCCAGCGGCCGTCCACGAATCCTGGGTCGTAGCTCGCCGTACTCTTCGATGAAGCGTCGAACGGCGTCGAGAGCGCCCGCATCCCCAAGATCTAGTGGTCGGGCTCTGCCGAGCCGCAAATCGGGACGAGGCAACTCGGCACGTTCGCCGACGCGGAAGCCGTTGTCATAATTCGTCGTAATCCGAAGGAGCCTGGGCCGAACGACGATGGTTCGCCTCAGCCCTGCAAGCCTCCAATCCGGGGCCTCGCCCATTTCTGCGGCGCCCTACTGCGTACGGAGCCAGGCTCAGATGCGGCCGGAGCAGGCCGTCGTGAAAGGAGTCATGAGATGACGCGGTACCTGATTTCGTTCCCCAGCGGCGCGATGGATCACATTCCCCATGAGGAGTTCCCCGCCGTAGCAAAGGCTGCTCACGCGGTGGCCCAGGAGGCCATGGACGCAGGCGCGTGGGTGTTCGGCGGCGGGCTGGCCGAGGACGTGGATCCCGTCATGGTGGCCGGTGACGGGACGATCACCGCCGGCACGTACCCGCAGACCAAGGAGTTCAACGGAGGGTTCACCGTCCTCGACTTGCCCTCTCGGGAGGCAGCCCAGGAGTGGGCCGCGAAGATCGCCACCGCCTGCCGCTGCGCTCAAGAGG
>Ga0070706_100000325_pt1 | contig 58031 bp, 48 predicted proteins | sample KBSK5501metaG_FD_65476 | JGI IMG/M metagenome (GOLD analysis project Ga0070706, IMG submission 65476) | Corn, switchgrass and miscanthus rhizosphere microbial communities from Kellogg Biological Station, Michigan, USA - KBS K5-50-1 metaG | ecosystem: Host-associated > Plants > Roots >...
CGTGACTCCTGAGAGCGTCTCCTGAATCGGCTTCTGCATTGCGAGCTTCCCTTCGCATAGCTATGGTTCTGGCATGAGTTCGCAATGGGAGCGGTTTGATCGATACTATCTCAGGTATCCGGACCTGCATTTTTCACTCGATGTCAGTCGAGTCGACTTCGACGAAAGCTACCTCGAGGGAATGAACTCTCGCGTTGAACGGGCATTCGAGGCGATGCAACAGCTCGAAAAGGGGGCAATCGCTAATCCAGATGAAAAACGGATGGTCGGCCATTATTGGCTCCGGGCACCAGAACTTGCGCCGAACGCGGACGTGCGTGCCGAAGTAGAGGACACCAACGAGGCTATTTATGAATTTGTTCGCAAGATCGATAGTGGAGAGGTCAAGACCCAGAATGGATCTCTATTCGCGAATATCCTGGTTGTCGGCATAGGGGGATCTGCGCTTGGTCCGCAGTTTGTTGCAGACGCTCTCGGAACCAAAGGTGACCGGATGCGGGTCTACTATCTTGACAATACTGACCCGGAGGGAATCGATCGCGTATTCGAAAAGATTGGAGATGGTCTGGCAACAACACTGACCATCGTAGTCTCCAAGTCGGGCGGAACGAAGGAGACTCGCAACGGTATGCTGGAAGCAGCAGCGAAATACAAGGCTGCCAAACTGAACTTCGCCAAGCACGCGGTGGCGGTGACCGGGCGCGGTAGCGAGCTTGACCGGCACGCGGAATCTGAAGGATGGATTGCACGGTTCCCAATGTTTGACTGGATCGGATTCCGTACATCGGTAATGAGCGCAGTGGGACTGCTGCCCATGGCGCTTCAGGGATTGAATACCGAGCAGTTTCTGGCTGGGGCGGCTGCCATGGACGAAAAGACGCGTTTGACAGATACCCTCTCGAACGCCGCGATGCTGCTGGCACTCATGTGGTACAAGATTGGCGACGGGCGCGGTCTTAGAGATATGGTTATCCTGCCTTATAAAGACAGGTTGGTGCTGTTCAGCAAATACCTTCAGCAGCTTGTCATGGAGTCCCTCGGCAAGGAATTTGATCTGGAAGGAAAGACCGTTCACCAAGGCGTCGCCGTCTACGGCAACAAAGGCTCTACTGATCAACATGCTTACGTCCAACAACTTCGCGATGGCGTAAACAACTTCTTTGCGACGTTCATTCAAGTTGAGGTAGGCAGACAAGCGCCATCGATTGAGGTTGAACCGGGAATCACCAGTAACGACTATCTCCACGGATTTTTGCGTGGTACTCGTGCGGCGCTTTACGAAAAAGGACGTCAGTCCATTACGATCTCTATCGATCGTGTTACGCCATTTTCGGTAGGGGCGTTGATCGCTCTGTACGAACGCGCGGTTGGCTATTACGCGTCGCTGGTGAACATCAATGCCTACCACCAGCCGGGAGTTGAAGCCGGGAAAAAGGCGGCAGCCAAAATAGTCGAATTGCAGGCGCGACTGGTCAAAGAACTTGGGTTACGTAAAGGGAAAGCCGCGACAGCCGGGGAATTGGCTAAAGCTGTCCAGGCAGATACCGAAGACGTTTTCCATGTACTAACCCATTTATCTGCGCCGGGAGGAAAGTTGATCCGGCATGCCGGCGACCGCCCATCCGCAGATACGTTTGTTCTAGTATGAATGTAATGCCGGTAGGTAGTTTCCAATCACGGCGACCTGTCCGCCGTAGCCTCGGCGAAGGAGGGTCCCGGCGTTGACGCCGTTCCTATCAATGTCTCAACATCTTGAGAAAATCTTGGCGCACGCGGAGCGGCGTTTTGCTTCCGAGCCTTCCCGGCGGCTGCGCGAGCGCCTCGACCTGTACAAAAAGTTTCTCAAGCTGGAGGAACATCGGCTCCGATTAAAGCATTATTCTGGGGCGGGCGGTCTCGAGATTGTGCGAGACCGAGCAACGTTACTCGACGTCATCTTGAGACGATTGTTTGAAGGAGCGCTGGAAGGCACTGCCTTTGCTCATCGCACACCGCCGATCGCATTATTGGCGATCGGCGGCTACGGTCGCGGAGAGCTCAATCCTTACAGCGACGTGGATATTTTGTTCCTGCACGATGCGAACAGGCTTGCTCAGGAAGCAGAGGAAGTTATCCGGCAAGTGCTTTACATGCTTTGGGACGTAGGTTTCAAAGTCGGACACTCCACCCGCTCGATCAGCGAAGCAATTAAGCTGGCCAACTCGGATGTTTTGACTAAGACGTCGCTTTTGGAATCTCGCTACCTGGCCGGTGACCACAAGTTGCAAACAAAATTTCGACGCGAGTTTTTCGATCACTGCGTTCGAGGACAAGTCAGAAGCTACCTCAAGTGGCGCCTGGAAAATCAGGATGAACGCCACCGAAAATATGGCGGATCGGTGTTCATGCAGGAGCCGAACGTAAAAAACGGATGTGGCGGGTTGCGCGACTACCAGACGATGCAATGGATTTGCTACTTTCGCGACGGCGTAATGAGCACTGCCAAATTGGTGGAGCGCAAGTATATCACCGAAAGCGATCGGCGTGCGATTGATCGCGCATATGATTTTCTCTTACGCGTGCGCACGGAGTTGAACTATCAGAACCGGCGGCCGTCGGATGTGGTCACGCTTTTCTTGCAGGGTCAGATCGCTAACAAGTTTGGTTATTCCCAAAAGAATGTGCTCAGGCGCGCCGAAAGCTTCATGCGGGACTATTATCAGCACGCACGAACTATCTATCTTGCTACCAAAAGAGTGACGGATCGTTTTCTTCTTCCGGCGATGACGGAAAAAGACGAGCGTCCGATCTTCGGATTTCTAGCTAAGCGCAAACTTAAGACGGAACATTTCGATGGGTTCTACAGCCACGGCCGCCTGATTTACCCGGATAACCAACGGATTTTCCATGATGATCCGTTTCGGTTGATGAGGGTATTTCTCTATGCGCAGCAAAGGGAACTGGAGTTGAGCCCCGAACTCCAGCAGTTGATCCGGAGACGAACGCGACTCGTCAATCGTACCTTCCAGTATGCGCGTGCTACTCGTGAGACATTCCAAGCAATTTTATCGCGGAAGGGACAGGTTGGTCGAATCCTGCGAATGATGCATGAGGTCGATTTTCTCGGGCGCTACCTTCCGGAGTTCGGTGAGCTGACCTGCCTGGTCCAACACGAGTTTTTCCATCGGTATACCGCTGATGAACACACTTTGGTCTGTATCGAAAAGCTGGATAGTCTGATCGACACTAAAGTACCCAAGCTTGCCGACTACCAAAAGTTATTCTTGCGACTGGAGGATTCCTATACGCTGTATCTGGCGCTCCTTTTGCATGACACCGGGAAAGCGTCTGCTGCGCGGCATCATTCCGAGGCTAGCGCATTGAACGCTCAGAAGGTTGCTGCTCGCCTGCAACTGCCTCCGGACCGAAGACGGCGGCTGATTCTGTTAGTGGATCATCACATGACGCTCTCCGAAATTGCGCAACGCAGAAATCTGGAAGACCCGGCAACGATTGCGGATTTTGCAGAGGTCGTCCGGATTCCGGAAAATCTGGATGCATTGATGCTATTAACATTGGCTGACGGGCAAGGGACTGGGGGCCAGAATTGGTCAGACTGGAAAGAATCGCTCGTCTGGCATTTGCATCACGCGACATCCAGCTATCTCCATGACGAGCGCGAATTCTTCAGAGAACGGCGTATCGAGCGGGAGGGGCTGCATCAAGGCGTCGCGCGCCGGATGGCTAAGTATTTTGGTGAAGAGATCGAGGTTCATTTTCATTCGATGCCTGATCGTTATTTCCAGGCTCATCGTTTGAATGAAATCATTGGTCATATCCGTCTTTTTCGCAGCTTTCTCGAGGCTCGATCAAAAGATTCAGTGTTGGCTCTGGCTGCTGCGGTCAAGTGGCACGCAAAACCCGATCAAGGACACAGTGAATGCTGGATTTGCACCTGGGATCGCGCCGGACTAGTCGCCAAGATAGCGGGTTCTTTTGCGACCGCTTCGATCAATATTCTCAGCGCGGATGCGTACACGCGTTTCGACAATTTGATGCTTGGCATATTCCGCGTGTGTAATACCGATTTTCAGCCGGTGTCAGACGAACGCGATATTCGGCAAGTCGAGAACGTGCTACAGGATGCTTTGGAAGTGAGCGAATTCGATTTTGGACCGCTGTTAGCCAAGGCTCGGAGAACAATGCCCTATTATTTGCCGACTGGATTCGAGTTTCCGACAAAGCTCGCCATTTCGAATGACATCCATCCACAGTACACCGTGATCGATTTACAGACGGCGGACCGGCTTGGTTTGCTGTATGACGTGCTCCGCTGTCTATCCAAAGCCGGGATCAATATCGCTCTGTCACGCATCGCCACAGAAAAAGGAGCGGCCTTCGATAGCTTCTATATCACCGACCTCGAGAACAAAAAGATCCTGGACCGCGAACGTCTGGCCGATTTGAAACGTTCACTGCTAAATGCCGCGGTGGAGGAATAGAAACCGCGTTTTCGTTGCGCAACAGCAACGTCGGCTGGAAGCTCAACCCACGGTCAACTCGGAGGGTTGGGCTCAAGCCTCTGGCTTGACCTTCCAGGTCGAGGACGAACATTCCATTAAAGCCATTTCATTCTAGACGTTTGCGCGCCCGAATGTCCTGAGTTAGGTCGGCTACGGACGGCATGTTTCGCATTTTCCACCGCCAGATTGTCCGCTATGCGCTTCGGCACAAAACGCTGGCCCTGATTAACATCCTGAGTGTCGCTTTAGGAGTCGCTGTTTACCTGGCCATCCAGATTGCTAACCACAGCGCGATCAAAGCATTCCAGGCAGGCGTCGATATCGTTGCGGGCCGATCACAGTTAGAAGCGAGAGGAAACATCGATGATGCAGTGTTCCCAAAACTACAGAAGCTGCCCGGTGTCGATGCCGCGACTCCTTTGGTAGAGAGATTCGTCACTCTACCGGACTATCCTGGCGAGTACCTGCGGATTCTTGGAGTTGATCCATTCACCGATTCTGAGTTCCTGACTTTTCAGACGCCCACAAAAAGAAGCGACGTATTCAACGGAGATGCATGGTTCGGGGATCCTCAATCGATTGCGATCGCACAAGGTTTTGCGGCCTCGCACCAGATTCATGACGGTCAGGAATTGCGGGTCCAGATCGGAGAACGAGAACAGACTCTGAAAGTCAGTTTCACGCTCGACACAACCGATTCTCATATCGGCGTGATGGATATCGGCTGGGCCCAGGAGCTCTTTGTGTCGCCAGGGCGATTGAACGCGGTCCTGTTCCGGACCAGGGATTCACTCAAGACTGTTCAAAAGCGGATCCAAGAACTGCTTCCGCCAGATGCAGTAGTTCAGGCACCGGCGGATCGGACCGAACAGGTCGAACAAATGTTGGCTGGGTTTCAGTTAAACCTCACTGCTTTGAGCCTCGTTTCCCTGACTGTCGGTATGTTATTGGTTTACAATACGATTACCGCTTCAGTCGTTAGGAGACGTAGTGAAATCGGGATCCTGCGAGCGCTCGGGGTTGGTCGAGAGAAGATCCGGTGGCTATTCTTGGGAGAAGCTGTTCTCTATGGAATCGTTGGTTGTGTCTTAGGCTGCATCGGAGGCATCGCCCTGGGCCGGATTCTGGTGGGAACCGTTTCTCGCACAGTCTCCAACCTCTATGTTCTTGTGAGCATTGACCGATCATATTTTCCCATCGAGCAGGTGCCACTGGTTTTCCTTCTGGGTCTCGGCGCGGTTCTAGTTGGAGCATGGCTACCAGCCGCCGCGGGAGCGAATCTTACTCCCTTGCGGGCCTTGAATCTTGGCATCCTTATCGAACGAAGCGACAAGCTATCACGAATTTGGCTGATCTATTCCGCGCTGGCATTCGCGTTGGCCTATCTGCTGTCGCATCTGGCGTTTTCTGTGAATCGGTCCCTGGGATTCGTTTGCGCTTTAATGACTCTGCTCGGTTTTTGTGCACTGGCCCCGCACGCAACTTATTGGGGCGGAAAAGGCATCGGCTTAATCGTCCGAAAGATTCCAACGATCAGCCTGGCTGCGCGCAACCTTGTGCGATCCCTCTATCGGCACGCCGCGACAGTCGGAGCGCTCGCATCAGCAGTTGCGATGCTCGTGAGTATTACAATCATGATCCATTCGTTTCGCGAAACAATCGATCATTGGATCAACCGCCGGCTGCCGGCCGATATTTATCTTGGGCCGGCTACAAATGAAGTTGTCGGGTTTCAGGATTACGTTTCAGAGGATTTTCTGAAAATGCTGCGCTCGTGCCAGGAGATCGAATTGATCGATACTTACCGCGACGCCGAAGTCACTGTTCACGGATTCCCCGTCGCGCTCGGCGTGACTAATGGTACCAACCGAAATACGCCAAAATTTCTCGGCGGAGACGATCAAAAGAAATACCAGGCATACTGGGGGCCTGGCCAGGTACTCGTTTCCGAACCTCTATCGCGTCGTTTGAATTTGCGAGACGGCGAAACGATCGGAATTCCTACTCCGGAGGGTCTCGTTCATTTCCGAATCGCCGGAGTATTTCAAGATTTCACAAGGGATTCCGGGCTGATGCTGATGCAAGCTGCGAACTTTAACCGCTACTGGCACGACACGCGGGTGCATTCAGTTGCGATTTACTTGAGACCTGGGGTAAACGCAGAAAAATTCGTTCAGACAATCCGAACCGCCTATCCAAGAGCGAGCGCATATACCATTCGTCTGAATCGACAGCTGCGAAGTCTGGTCGAAGAGGTTCTGAATCAAACCTTTGGCGTCACCCAGGTGCTTCGGTTAATCGCCGTTTTTGTCGCCGTAATGGGCATCATTCTAAACGCCCTGGTTCTTGTTAAGGAACGGGAGCGGGAGATCGGTACCCTGCGGGCAATGGGCGCCTCCCGGACGCGTATCGGCACTCTAATGCTTTGGGAGTCTTTGTTTCTGGGATTTGTAGCAATGGTGCTTGGGATGGCCGCCGGTATCGCATTGGCGTTCGTATTGACCCGGGTTATAAACACCGCGTTTTTCGGTTGGACGGTTCCGATTAGTTTTCCTTGGATGCAACTGATTCTTGTGCCCTGCTGGTTTCTGCCGGTGACCGTTGTCGCCGCTCTTTTACCGGCACGGGAAGCGGCTCGGACAAATTTAATCGATGCGATTCGGACCTGAGTATGGATTGGGGAAATGATGTATCCTGGCTGCCGATTTGCCGATGAGACGCCACGCCACAAAATCGGTAGGGCTGAGCTTTAGCTCAACCTCGTGCGGTAGCCACGCCCACGAGGCTGAGCTAAAGCTCAGCCCTACCGGCACTGGGGCCACCGCACGGTGGGTGACCCTGGCGCTGCTTTTTTTGCTTTGCGCTGCACGGACACCCTCCCAAACTCTCAATGACAAAGGCTGGGCGCTCGCTGTTCCTGGTTACGCATTTTCGTTCCCGCGCGATTACGGCCCGCACCACAGCTTTCGAACTGAATGGTGGTACTACACCGGAAACTTAAAGACAAAGGAGGGAAGAGAGTTCGGGTACGAGGTCGCATTCTTTCGCTATGGATATCGCCCGCCGGACAAGTCAGCTCAGTCACGCTTCGTAATGAACGATCTGAAATTCGCACACTTCGCTGTGACGGATGTCGCAACAGGTCGCTTTCGGTTTGATAGCCGAACAAGCCGCGGGGCTTATGGAGAGGCCGGTTTTGGAGAAGCGAATCGCTTGGCGTGGATCGATGATTGGGAGGTTTCATTCGACGGTAGTTTCAGATTGAAAGCCGATACGAAGGATTACCAGGTGGATCTCGTTCTAGCTCCAGAAAGGCCGTTCGTTTTACAAGGTGAGAATGGACTCAGCCAGAAAGCTGACGGACTTGGCCATGCTTCCTACTATTACTCGATCACGCGGCTCGCGACATCTGGCACAATAAGGATCGGCGCCGAGACTTATCAAGTCAGCGGCGTGTCGTGGTTCGATCGCGAGTGGGCAACGAATCAGCTTGGCCCCAACCAGGTTGGATGGAACTGGTTTGGCATTCAGCTATCAGACGGAAGCGATTTGATGTTGTACCAGATGCGTCTGAATGACGGAGAAATCGACCCGAATTCTAGCGGAACCTGGATCAGTCCCGATGGGATGACTCAGCCCCTTTCCCGAAATGACTTTCATCTACAGGCTCAGGTATTCTGGGAGAGCCCTGGCTCGAAGGGAAAATATCCGATTGAGTGGCGCCTGCAGGTTCCAAAGCTCGGCTTGAATTTGCGTGTGACGACACCAGTCAAAGACCAGGAGCTGCGAGTCGGCGTAACCTATTGGGAAGGTTGTATTCGGTTACAAGGCGAGCGGGCCGGCAAGCCGGTTAGCGGCGTCGGCTATATGGAGCTAACTGGCTATGGAGGTTCGGCTTTGAGATAGAGACGGCATTGGGTTCGGGTCGCCAGGTAGGGTTCGGGCGCCTGCCCGACCTGAACCCACGACTAACCATTCCGCCGCCTAGCTTCACGCAAACGTTAGTTTCGGGAATTCTCGTCCCAGGATCTGCGCCGCTGGCGCCTTCATCCAGTTGCTCAGAATCGTGGCGTAGACAGACCGGAAGTCGACGTTGAAGATCAGATCACCGGCATCCAGATGACTCAGGGTAGGCTGCTGGCCGTACAAGCCGGGTTTCACGCCGCCTCCACAAATGAACATCGGCGCAGCTGTGCCATGATCGGTGCCGCCATTCGCGTTCTCTGCAACGCGCCGGCCGAATTCGCTGAACGTCATCACCATCACACGATCGAAGATACCCTTTCGCTTCAGGTCATCACAAAAAGCAGTTAGAGCGGTAGCCAGATCGCCAAGCAATCGCTTATGCGTATTGATCTGCCCCGCATGTGTATCATACCCGCCCTGGCTCGCGTAATATACTCTCGAAGGGAGTCCGCCCGCGATCAGCCGAGAAATAAGCGCTAAAGAATTTCCCAGCTGATTCTTCGGATACTGAGCTTCGTTTTTTGTCCCTTTGAGAATCTGTTTGATGTGGTCCGTGCTCACCTGCGCATCGAGTGCAGTTCTTTGGAGATATTCAAGGGCGGACAAGCCGGAATGGTTCGAACCTGGGATCGAGCCGATCTGGTCTCCCGACATGGAGTTTGTCTCCATTCCATTTAGTTCGGCGAACAGATGCGCTTCGTCGGCGTCAGGCTCGCGATCGAATCCCAGAGTGTCGACTCTGCCGATGGCAACGCCAGTCGGCTTTTGCGCGGCAAATGCTTCCGGGAGTTGTTCCCCAAGTGCTACTCCGACTGTCGGATCTTCGCCGCTGCAGCAATTGTCGAAATATCTACCAATCCATCCCTTAGTTAACACCTGCTTCGAATCGGAAGCCGTCTGCCAGATATCGGTTGATCGAAAATGCGAACGATTCGGATTCGGGTAACCGACTCCTTGGATTACCGCCAGATGGCCCTGGTCATACAGTGACTTCAGCGGTGCCAGGCTGGGATTAAATCCGATTAGATTGTTCAGCCGCAAAACTTCTTCTTTGGCGATCCTGATCTTTGGACGGGCCTTATAATAGAGATCGTCCTCGAATGGTATGAGGGTGTTAAGACCATCGTTCCCTCCCGCCAGTTGGAGCACCACCAGGATCGGATGATCTTTTCCCGTCATCGGTTGAAGCGAAGAGTCAGCCGCTTGCGCATTCAACGCTAAAAATGTTCGCTCGAGAAAAACCGGTATTGTCCAGGTGAGCGCTGCACCGAGGATGGAGGTACGCAGAAACGATCTGCGAGTTAATACGTCAATATCCTCTTTCATAAGTTAGCATGTTTGATAGTTCGGCGTCGTCATCATCAACACGATCAGGTCGCGGATTGCATCGTCCGTGAGTGGTTGTTCTCGCGTTGAGAGAAGATTGTTAAATTTTCCGGTCAGATCCGGTTGCGGTGCTTGCTGAAACACCCGGACAAAGAGCTTGTCGATTAGCTTACCCGGCTCATTCCGGTCTTGAGGCGAAGCAACCTGGTCTACCAGCAAAGGCCTCGAGATCGTCGGGCGACGTGCGATCGCCTCGATGGCCGCCATTTGCCGTTTCGGAAGACCGATTTCTTGCGGGCTGATGCCGGCGACTAATTGACGGCTGAGTTTGTATCGAAATGTCAGCGTGGCGGTGTTGATCCAGTTCTTGCCGCCGTCCCAGCCTTTGATGTTCGGTGGGAAAAAAGGGACTTGTCCCATTTGGCGGAAAAACGCTTCGAGAACATTTGCGTCGGGAACCGGCACAGGGAGCGTTCGAAACGTTTGTGCCAGGAACTGAACCGGGCTCTTGACCTGAGAGTTCCGCGCTTTGTCGCTGTAAAATTCTTCGGAGCGGAATATTCGAATGAGAAACGGCTTGAGCTCGTATCGAGCATTCAACAGCTCGACAGTAAGCGCGTCTAAAAGCTTCGGTTCCGGATCATCGTAGGCGAAGAATTTCCAAATCTTTCCAGAAATGAATCGAGCGCACTGAGGCTGAGAAAGGATGATATTAATGACCTGATCGCCGTTCCAGGGACCAGTTTTTCCCATGAAGATTTTCGGAGTGAAATCAAATTGTTTAGGAGCGAATCGAAACGACTGGTCCACCGGGTCAATGCGATAACCAGTGAAAGCGCGAGCGGCCTCCTTAATGTCTTGCTCGGTGTAGTGTCCTTCACCGAGCATGAACAGCTCCATGACCTCGCGAGCAAAGTTTTCGTTTGGGTGTTCTTTTCTGCTCTGGATCGTATCGAGCCAAACCATCATCGCAGGGTCTCGTGAAACTGCCTTGGCCAGCTGTCCGAAATTTCCCAGCGCATTTTGACGCAACGTTTCATTCTGGAGCCACATCTTGTAAGCGGGCTTCACTTTCTCGCCGCTGGTTGCGAAATGGCCGTGCCAAAAGAGCGTCATCTTTTCTACTAGCGGCACCGGGGAGTTGACCATGCGCACGATCCACCAATGGATGAGATCCCGCATATCCCGCTGGAACTGCTGATTCACCACTTGTCGGATCGCCTGTTTTTCTTCAGGAAGAATGGCTGCCTCGATACGAAGGCGCACTTCCTCTTGTTCCAGCGGATTGATCCAGACTGGATTCGGATATTGATCCGGGACAACCTTTACCAGCGAATCGACTGCTCGCGCCAACCCCAGAGAATGTAATTTCTCGATTTCCTGAGGTTTGCCGCCAAAACCGGCCCGTACCAAAAGATGGGCGGCACTATCAAACTGCCAACGATCCGCCGGAAGAGGAGAAAACATTTTTTCTGCCAATGCCTTGTATTTTTGACTCTTGAGTAGAGAGCGACGATTCTAAAGACTTTAACCCGAATTTTGTCTGTTACCTATCGATGGAGACGCTTCCTCCCAGAGTTTGGTTTCAGTGAACATTTCTACCAAGGATGCGTTTTATTAATTTAACCCGACAAACCGAAATCGGTGCGAATTCATATTTTCTCGAACTCGACGGCAGGAAGTTGATCCTGGATGCCGGCCTGCATCCGAGAAATGAAGGAGAAGCGGCGTTGCCACTTTATCGATTGGTCCCGGATGGCTCGATCGATGCAATTCTTATTTCGCATGCGCACCAGGACCACATCGGTACGCTGCCGGTGCTGATGCGCCGGCAGCCTCAAGCCAAGGTTTTCATGACCCAGCCGACCGCACGGCTAACTGACGCGATGTTGCACAACTCGGTAAATGTTATGTCGCGGCAACGCGGCGAGCCGGAGACTGCAAGCTATCCGTTATTCACCCATCGCGAGGCAGATCAGGCGCGAGAACGCTGGCAGACAGTCGGATTACGACAGTATTGTTCTTTCGATGGTGAGCGGCTTCCGCAACCGGATTCAGAGCCGACCTTCGAGCTTTATGACGCTGGTCATATTCTAGGTTCGGCCGGCATGTACTTACGGGGTGAGGGTAAGAAGATCTTTTATACCGGGGACGTAAATTTTTTGGATCAAACGTTAATGAGCAAAGCCGCCTTTCCGGAGGAGGAGCTGGATTTGTTGATTATTGAAACGACGCGCGGAGACCGAGCGCTGGAAGCCGGTTATTCGCGCGCACGCGAACAACTGCGTTTGATCGCTGCGATCGAGGAAGCGTTCGAAAAAGGGGGCTCGGTGTTGCTACCCGTCTTTGCCCTGGGAAAGACGCAGGAGATTCTAACAATTTTTGATCTGTACAAGCGTCAGGGCCGGTGGAGAGATGTTCCGATCTATATTGGCGGTCTCAGCACCAAAATTACTTTGATTCATGACGAATTAGCCTCCGTCTCAACCAGGCAACAGCCAGGATTAAGACTGCTGGAATCGCTCGAACCATTTGTGCTGCGAGGTGACGACGTGCCAACGACTCAGGTTCACCGAAAACGAATCTATGCGCTTTCGAGTGGAATGATGACGGAAAAGACACTTTCCAATCAACTGGCGGAGCGCTTTTTGGATGACCCGAAACAGTCGATTTACTTTGTTGGTTATTCTGATCCAGAGTCGCCGGCCGGTCGGATTCGGGCGTCAAAGACTGGCGATCTGGTGCAGTTGGACGAAGAGTTACCGGCTAAGAAAATAGCCAGCACGATTCGCGATTTTGACTTCAGCGCGCACGCCCCGCGCGAGGCACTCCTCGATTATATCCGCAAAGTGTCCCCCAAGATTGTTGTCTTGGTACACGGGGACCCGGCTGCAGTAAATTGGTTCAAGGAAAGAATCGCAGCAGAGTTGCCTCAAACCCAGGCAGTAATCCCAGAGCCAGGGAAGCAGTACGAATTTTAGCGCCTTCAGCGCTCCTGTTTCCCGTCAACCGTCTTCCGTCCACGGAGACGCAACGGTCGACGGTTGACGGTGGACGGTAGACTGCTAACAGCCGCGCTGAAGGCGCAGCTATGACGTGTTGGGCGCGTACTTCTTGATCGCCCGATGAGCAAAACGGGGAATCAAGACAATCGCGGTTAACGTCGCAAGAATGCTGAGCACGAGAAGGATTAACTCGCCCGGGCTCTGACCAAAGCGACCCTCGGAGAGTGCGTTGAGGCTTTTTTTGCCGGCAGCGCCTAGCTGGCAAAACAATAGAAGGCTGGGGAGGCTGCCTAACAGCGTGGCAACCAGATAAGAACGAAAATGCACCGCGGTCAGGCCATAAAGATAATTCGCTAAACCGAATGGGATCGGGCAAAGGCGGAGAAGGATGACAATTTTCCATCCCTCTTTTTCGATCGCCAGATCAATCGCCCGGAACGTGCCATGTTTCCGCAACTGGTCTGCGACGTCCTTTCGAAGGAACCAGCGGGAAAGACAAAATCCTCCGGAAGCTCCTAACGCAAGACCCACGATCGCCGAGCAAACTCCGAGCGGAAATCCGAAGACTGCGGCCGTTCCGATGATGAAAGGGCTGGCCGGCATCAACGGAACCAGCGATCCGACCGCAAGCAGAATCGCAAGTGCAAACGCGCCCAATGGTCCAAAACCGCCGATCCATGTGCAGACTGCTTGCAAGGCGGGAACGACCGGGAAAAACAAGGACGCCACCGCCAATGCAATCAATAGAACGACTGCGATCGAGAGCTTTTTAGCTAGGGAAGACACTCGTGCACCTAGGAGACGATGTCTCTGGAGAGAAATACCTCTTGCCCGCGCTACCATTGAACCGTTCGCGGGCGGCATTGCTGACGATTATTCGCGCCAGGGTTACTTCACAATATGCGAATTCACCAACCGAGTCAGCTCGAACATATCGACCTCTTTCTTGCCGTTGAATACGGCTTCGAGATCGGCATTTGCCTTGATGTTCCTCTTATTCTGTAAGTTGTGACTCTTGATATATGCCCAGAGCTTCTTTGTCAGCTCAGTTCGTGGCAGTGGATCTGGGCCGACGATTTTCGCGAGCGCTGCGTCCGGTTGGACCGGCTTCATAAACGCCCCTGATGGCTTCTTTTGGGTAGACATAGGTACGGACTAAAGAGGCAGTTGCCAGGAAATCAACCATAAATTGCCTAGGGAAGCGAGGGGAAAACACCCTGGGACCCTCCTTCGGGTGCGCTACAGCGTGCCTCTAAAGAGCTGGTTTGCCTCTTCCAAAGTCTCCTTGCTACCGATGTCGTACCATGTTCCTCGAATTGGGAACGTGAATACATCCAGTCTCTTGTGTAACCATTGGATGAACCGTCCCGGCTGATCAGGGTTATTTCCTTCCGCAACATATTTATCGAGCAGTTTTAACGCCTCTAGCTGGTAATAGTAGAGCGCAATGCCACATAACGTGCTCTTGGGGTTCTCAATTTTCTCCTGGAAATCGGTCAAAATCCCGGCCGGACTTGTCCGCAGTTGGTTATACTTCTTTGCTTGCTCGAGACTTTTCACATCATATACCGCCAGTGTGGCCGGGTGTTGCGATGCGTACTCTACAAATTCGGTGAGCGGTCTGCTCAACAAATTGTCTCCGGCAACAACCAGCAGCGGCTTCGAATCGAGGTGCTCCTTTTGAACGAGAAAATGAATATCACCAATCGCTCCAAGTTTGTCTGCATCGGAAGTTGAACCGTCGTCGATAACACTGACCTCTGGCGAGTTGTGTTTGCGCTGAAACTGCTTCGCCCAATCGCTGAAGTCTTCTGCGAATTTTTGATTGGTTACTATAAAGATTCTTTGCAGCGAAGGGATCGGAACGAGTTGCTCGAGAATCCATTCGATGATCGGTTTTCCAGCTACTTCCAGTAAGGGTTTCGCTTTGTTGAGAGTCAGGGGATAAAGGCGAGTGGCATACCCGGCGGCCAGGATCAATGCATTCATGATGAGTGGGAAACCTCGGAGCGCTCAAGTCACAAACTAGAACGCCCGTTGCAAAGAATTGTAGCTTGGATTTTGCATTCGTAAGACGCAAGATCGTTTCGAAGGACTAGCGGCGGTTATCGAGTTCTCCAACCAGAGTACATGGCGCTCTCCGGTAAGGTTACCCTGGCGAAAAGGGCAGCAGTGGCGCTGCAGCTGGCCCTAGGTGCCGTTTTTCTGTTGATCGGAACGTACAATGCACGCCCAGTTGCTTGGCACATTGCAGGTTGATAGTGGAGCGCACTTCCAAGTTTCCAGCTCGTTTGTTAACGACGGCAACCTCGTGGTTAACGCAGGGACCCTGTCTGGCTCGCTGAATATAAGCGGGACCGGGAGCATTACTAAAATGAGTTAGGGGACCTACGAACTCGACATCGGAGTAGATCCGGCAGCTCACATTTTCGTGAATGAAGCAACGTTTATCGATGGCTCGGATGCAGCTTTTTCGAAGGCCATCGGTGGACGGTTGACGATGTAAACTTCAATAACCGGGTAAGTCAGTAGATCATGAAAAATGGTCTCAAAATCACCGCGCAGCGTGGAAATTCTAGTTGTGTACTGCGTTCCCGACACTGTCTCTATTACGTTTGGTGTAGGGCGAAGCTTGCTGAGCCGTGCGGAGTATTGATTTCGAAGCCTTGGAGCTGTTGATGCGCACGGCGCGGCTTAGCAAGCATGGCCCTACCATGCGCACACGGACGCCCAAAAGTTGGCTCGATCGTGACCGATGACGCGCATTGGGACCCGTCGGTGCGAGCGGAAAAAGCGTTAGTGTGATTCTGAGAGCTCATCGAGTTCGCGCTTCGCGCGTTCCAGGATCGCGATCACTTTATCTTCCCGATCTTTATTGCCGCCGGCCCACTTCGCGGCGCGGAAAGCGGATTTCACAAGTGCTCCGAAAGGGCGAAAGAACGTGTACATCTCGTGCTTCATCCACTGCCCCCAATCGTCCCAACGTTCGGCGCGCTTCCAAATCCGCTCGACGGTTTCGTGTTCGCGTTCCAGCTCTTGAACACCCTCAGGTGTCAATCGATACGTTTTTCTGCCCTCTTGTGTTTCCGGCACGATCAGGCCCTCATCCTCGAGTTGCTGCAGCGTGGGATAAACCGTTCCTGCGCTTGCCTGATAAAGCCCCCCGGAACGGTCCGTCAGCTCCTTGATCAGCTGGTACCCATGCTTGGGTCCCTCCTTTAAGAGCGAAAGGATCGCAAGGCGCACTTCGCCGAACTCAAAGAATCGCCCTCGTGGGCCACCGGCGTAACCGGACCAAGGGCCGGCCTCTTCCCAATACCGACGACGCCATCTGCCATGCCTCATACAATCGCGCACAGCGCCGAACCGACTACGCTCCCCACGACCGAAACCCCGACCTTCGTGGTATGGCCCCGCAAAAGCCATTCGCAGGTCCCAAAGATTCTCGCGGAGATACTTCATCCGCCGCTCCCAAGCATCAGAAAAAGCATTCATAAGATATATCGTACGATATATATCGTGATGTATCGGCTGTCAATCAAGAACTCGCTGGATAACCAGAAGTCCAAGGGAGCCGGAACCAAAAAGGGACAGACCCCAAACCGGGAAACAGGGACAGGTCCCAAAATAGAAGGGGACAGACCTAAAAAAAGCAACGGACTTCCAAACTGGTAAAGAGGGACAGACCCCGAAAATGATGCTGGTAAAGGGGGACAGACGCCGAAAATGATGAAATAGGGACAAGCCAAACAATGGGCAGAAATCGAGGAGGACGAGGAAGAGGAAGAGGGGCTACCAGATTTTTGGGATGAGGCGATAGCGGATCTTTCGGAGGTATGCTGCGTATCCGGACAGGTTTTTTGTGAGGTAGCGTTCTTCGTCTAGCAAGCGGGCGATGATGACTCCGTGCAGCAGTAGCGCGGGAATAAGTCCCACCAAGGACCCCAGCGCGAGTGGGGTGCCGATGATATACAGGAAAGAAGCTGCGTACATTGGATGGCGGATCCACGCGTACGGGCCGGTCGAAATAACAGGTTGATCTTTTTCGACTCGGACGGTGCTCGCTGCGTAGCTGTTCTCCTTGAAAACGTAAACCATGAAAAGGATTGCCAAGATGACCAGCAGATCTGCAGCGAGGACCAGTGATGTAGGTACAGAGGACCAGTGCCACCGGTGATCAAGCCCGGGGATAGCCCATAACGCGAACATCAAAACGAACGCGAAAGTCATGATGACTTTCTGATTCTTTTCTTTTTCGACCCGTGGACCGGCAGTCAATCGGCGCTCCACCAAGCTGGGATCGTACTTCAGAAAATAAAGAGTTACTGAGACGGTCGTCGCAGAGAAAACGAGCAGATAGATCCACGCTTCCCAAAATTCTATCGACCAGGCTGCTATGAAGATCGTTGCTGCAGCGACGCTCACGGTTTGTGCGCAGCCGAAGAGGGCCTTCTTGGTTAGAGGGCTCATGAACGTAAAATACAGGGAGTGCCCGAGACGAGCTAGTAGTGGCGACGGAATCGGTTATTGGGCCCGGTGTAGCGGCGGGGAAATTTGGCGAGCGCTGGGTTCAGGTCGCGCGGGAGCGCGAAACCTTCCAGCATTCGCCCTTCTAGAAACGGCGTTTAAAGGCGATGTGCGACTTTGTCGTCTGGCGATTCTCAAGTACCGATGATGCGGACTTCCGCACTACCGTCCGCGCGCCCGATGACTGCCTCTTTTGCGACGCCGATAAATAAGCCATGCTCGACGACTCCAGTGGTTTGGCTCAAGCGGCTGGCGAGTGATTCCGGGTCGGGAATTGCCTGAAGCTTGCAATCCAGAATGTAGTTGCCGTTATCGGTCACTAATGGATTGTCGAGTCCGCCTCGCAATATAATGGGGACATTTTGAAAGCCTGAATCTCGAAAAAGTGTTTGAAGATGCTGTTCGGTGCTTCGCCAGCCGAATCGTACCACCTCGACTGGGAGCGGGAATCGGCCAAGCTGAGTAACAAGTTTCGCTTCATCAACGATCGCGACCATTTTCTTGGATGCGCATGCCACGATTTTTTCCCAAAGAAGACTGGCGCCTCCTCCTTTGATCATGCGGCCGCGATCATCAATCTCATCGGCACCGTCGATTGCCAGGTCGAGAGGAGCAACATCATTCAGGTCCGCGATGGGTACACCGACTTCGCGAGCGATATCCCGGGTTCCGCTCGATGTTGGGACTCCGATGACTTCCAGACCTTCCTTTACTCGTTCACCGAGGATTCGGACAAACCAATGCGAGGTCGAGCCGGATCCCAGTCCTATCTTCATTCCGTTCTGGAGGTAGCGGCGGATAGCTTCTGCGCCCGCTGCGCGTTTGGCGCGGTCTTGAGGGCTTTGCGGTGGTTGCATGGGTAGACCATGGACCGGTCGCGAGATTTTTTCCCGAAAAATCGATGAGAAGAATAGGACCAATGGGACCTATGGGACCAATGGCAGGGGAAACTCTACACTTTTACGGTTTTCCATCCGCCGCGCCGGAAGACGACGAGCCCGGCAAGAGCGAGGAGGGAGAATGCGATTGTGATCGCGATGAATACGCCGGCCGGTCCTTTTGAGAACTTCTCCGCCAGGCACCATGCGAATGGTATTTCGAACAGCCAGAAACAAGCGATGTTCAACCGTGTCGGTGTCCAGGTATCGCCTGCGCCATTGAATGCTGAGGTCATGCACATTCCGGCTGCGTAGAAGGGAAACCCGAGTGCGATCACCCAAAGGGCTTGGGTGGCGTAGCGGTGTACTTCCGGCTCCTGGGTAAACAACCAGGTGATCGGAGCACTGAGAGCGATGAAGAAGGCGCCGATGATGCCGAGGAAAATGACGTTATAACGAACGGCTATCCAAACAGCAGACTCGGCTCGATCGGGTTGTTTTGCGCCGAGGTTTTGTCCGACCAATGTGGCTCCGGCATTTGAAAGGCCCCAAGCCGGGAGGATGGCGAAAATCACGAGTCGAATTGCGATGGTGTAGCCGGCGAGCGCAGAGCTACCAAATTGCGATAATATGCGCACAAGGCCGATCCAGCTCGTCATACCGATCAAGTTCTGGAAGATGCCGGTCGATCCGACGCGAAAGATCGACCAGATCACGTCCGGCTCGAAAACGAAATGGCGACGCGCGATTTGAATCCGACCCGGACGCCGGGTGAGGTGATACAGCTGATAAAGGACGCCGCATCCGCGGCCGATGTTGGTTGCGATTGCTGCTCCAGTGACTCCAAGTCCGAGGCCAAAGATCAGGCATGGTCCGAGGATGATATTGAGTGAGTTCGCTAAGATAAGTGTGCGCATCGCGAATGCCGCATCGCCTGCTCCGCGGAAAATGGCGTTAATCAGAAATATGAGAGTCACGGTAACATTCCCGCCGATCATAATTCGACTAAAGGTCGATCCGATCCGCAGGATGTCGTCGTTCGCGCCCATGAGGTGCAGGAGTGACGGGCCGAAGAATATCCCAATCAGCCCGAGGCCAAGCGCGACAAAGAGCCCGAGCAGAATTACCTGGACACCGCTCCGCGCAGCTTCTTCGTCGTCTCGTTCACCGACTCGACGTGCGACGATTGCTGCGCCGGCCATCGCGAGCCCAATCGCGACCGCGTAAATGACGGTCATGATGGATTCGGTTAGACCAACAACGGCGACAGCGTCGCTTCCAAGACGCGAAACCCAGAAAACGTCGGCAAGCGCAAAGATAGATTCCATCGCCATCTCGAGCACCATCGGGACGGCTAAAAACAAGACTGCTCGATGCAGTGTCTCCGTGGTGTAGTCGCGGGTCTCACCTTTGAAAGATGAAACGACGACGTGCCACAAGGAGCTACGAGGCAATGTGTTTTCTGAAATCGGCGCAGACATGAAGAGCCGAGAAAGTAGTTGAGGGGCCGGTCAGGGTCAAACTGGGGATGCGGAGGAACGCCGAGAACGCCGGGAGCGGATGGGTGAGCGATGGGTAATGGAGCGACGGAGGCGAGAGCAGTGGGTGGAACCAGCGGAATCTCCTTGAGTGGCCGGGCGTTTGGATGCTTGAGTCCTCGCGATGCATCAGCCTGAGAAAACAGGGCTCACGCGCATTCAATTGGTCGCCTACAGTCTCGGTGGGTTGGCGATGAATTTGACCAATCTGGTAGTCTCGCAGTGGCTTTTTGAGCGTTATGTCGTCGGAGGCGTTCTTTCAGCCGCGATCTTCTCCGGCATTTTGTTAGCGGGCAGAATCACAGACGGAATATCAGACCCATTTGTAGCATTCTGGACCGATAACACCAGGTCACGGCGTGGAAGGCGAATCCCGTTTCTGATTTGCGGTGTTTTTCCCTTCGCAATTGTCTGCTTTCTGCTCTGGACACCGCCGTTGGAGGCATCGGCTGTGGTCCGGCTAGTGTTTTCGATTGTGGTAACGCAACTATTCTTTCTTGGGTACGCGTTAGTCGTTACGCCGTACCTGGCTTTACTGCCTGAGATCGCGGGATCGACCGCTCAACGGCTAAACCTGACGACCGGCCAAGCGATTGCGGCCATGGTTGGAACCCTGCTATTTGCGCTCTGTGGCCTGATCATTCAGTCGACTGGATTTGTCGGGTTAGGCTGGCTGATGGCGTTGGCGGTGTTGATTTCTTTCTATCCGTTGACCTTTTTTATTCGGGAGCATCACGTACCTGAAAAAGGGGCTCGCCTGTGGGATGTATTCATCTGGATCGCGCAAGTTGCGCGCAGCCGCTATTTTTTGCCGCTCCTCCTTTCGACATCTTTGTATTGGTTCAGTCTAAATCTGCTGCTGATGCTCGTTCCGCGTTGGGTTGAGGAGGTGTTACACCTTCAACGAGATGCGGTGACCTGGGTGATGTTACCGTTTATCGGCGTAAATCTGGTGGGATTCTTTGTTTTCAACTGGCTGGGGAAACGGATCGGAAAATTCCGCGGATTCCTGGTGGTCCTTGGGCTCTCTGCCTTGATGTTTCCGCTGGTTGCAATCAGCCCGCTGCTCACGTTTGCGCCACCTTTGACCGTCATGCAGGTCCTTGTAGCGGTTTCCGGTCTGCCGGTTGCTGGTTTTGCAGTTTTACCGTTTGCCCTTCTCGCCGACGTCATCGACGTGGATGCGAAGAGCAGCGGAGCGCGGCGAGAGGCGATCTATTTTGGGGTTCAGGCGATCTTTCAGAAGAGTATGATTGGGCTCTCAGTCGTTGGTTTTGCGGCAAGCCACGCATCGTTTGGGACGCGGAGCTTGCCATGGATTGCGGGCGCCGCTGGCGGAGTATGCGCGATAGGATTGGTTCTGTTTTGTTTCTACCCGCTCAGAGAACAACCGTAGGGCAAGACTAGTTCCTGGCCCTGCGAAGTTTTCCAAGCGAATTAGGTCTGCCTAATTGTAGGCTCGCCTGCCGGCGACGAAACGATATAAAGAGAGGATAGTGAACCTTTATACCGATCGTTTCTGCCTGCTTTTCTGCCTCTTCGGATTCTGGCTTCTGGCTTTGGATCGGTCATTTGGGGTCGGCGTCGCGTCCCCGCTCGGTCAATGGAAGAACGAGGACGCGACATTCGAAATATTTGAAAACGATGGCAAGCTCTCGGGCAGGATTGTCGATTTGAGGGAGCCACTTCGTGATGGGAAGCCAAAGGTGGACATCCACAATTCCGATCCGTCGAAAAGGACCCAGCCGGTCATCGGAATGGTGTTCATGTACGGATTCGTAAAAAAAAGCGACACGAAATGGGAGAATGGCACGATCTACGATCCAAAAAGCGGGAACACGTATTCGTGCGCGATGGAATTGGACGGGCCTGACAAGCTGAAAGTGCGAGGATACATCGGCATTTCATTGATTGGGCGAACCGATGTTTGGACTCGAGTCAGATAAGATATGCGCACGGTTGTGTCTCTGATTTTCCTGGTGTGGTTTTGCGTTGCCGCAAATACCGAGGCGAAAGATCCATTTATTGGCGAGTGGTGGACCAGCCAAGGCGACCTGCTGAAAATCACTCCAAACATGGTGGAGTGGGGAAATGAGGCGCCGGTACCGTACCGCGACATAACGCGGAAACGAGACGGCTACAATTTCAATCTCGAGATTATCCAAGCTCCAGACGAAGCGTCGTTGCGGAGGACTGGTTATCTGGAGTTGTTTTGTGATCGTCCGATCAAAGCGACGACGTTGCGGGTAGTGACTTACGCTGACCCGGAGGAGATGTGGAGCCACAAAAATCCACATGTCTCAATAATTTTTGTCAGAAAGAAGTGAGATGGCAAAGGCCCGTACCAAGCCGAAGCACAAGAGCAAGGTGAAACCGTTACGTCCTCGTTTTACGAAAGAGGTCTCGGTGATGGCCTGGATCGAGGATCCCGACCATCGAGTGCTTTTTGTCCGGCAAGCGTCCGGTATGCGGCTATGGACACTTCCAGGTGGAAAGGTTAAGCGGGGCGAATCGCTTCTGAATGCTGCGAGGCGTGAAGTCTATGAAGAGGCGGGAGTGCGGATCCAGCTCAAATCATTGCTTGGGGCCCTGGATCGCCATGACAAGGATGCGATTACATTGCTTTTTGGAGCCGTTCTCGACCGACAAAATCATAAGCTTAAAAGCAGGCGCGGGGAGATTAAGAAAGTCGCGTTCCAAAGTACTCTTCCGAAGAAGTCGTCGCCTTCGGCGAAACATTTCTGGTCGGCCAGGCGTGGGGCTGTCGGCAAACAGGAAACGCCGGAGGTGCCAGCGTCGACTTATCAGCTGGCTGAAGGTTGATAACGCCGACAGCGCCGACAGCGCCGTCAACGCCGGCATCGGGGAAAAATTCTGGCTGAGTTGACGATGGCAACGATCGGGGACGATATGCCTAGCCGGATGCAAAATGACCTACGCTAGAGCCATTGTCGGCGATGGCGGCGCTGTCGGCGATGGCGGCGTTACAAATTTCCGCGCCGGGCTTGTTCGAGTTCGAGCGCTTCGAACAGGGCTTTGAAATTGCCGACACCGAATCCGCGACTGCCGTGCCGTCGGATAATTTCGAAGAAGACCGTGGGCCGATCCTGCATCGGCTGACTGAAGATTTGGAGCAAATATCCTTCGTCGTCGCGATCGACCAATATGCCGCGCTTTGCCAATTCCCGGAGATCTTCATCAATATGACCTACCCGTTTGGGCAGCTCTTCGTAGTAAGTGTCCGGGATACGCAAAAAGTTGATGCCCGCGTTTCGCAGAGTGTCGACGGTGGCAATGATATCTTTGGTGGCCAGAGCGATGTGCTGTACGCCGGGTCCACCGTAGTGAATCAAGTATTCTTCAATCTGGCTGCGACGTTTGCCTTCGGCCGGTTCATTGATTGGGAACTTGATTCGGCCGGTGCCATCCTGCATCACCTTGCTCATCAGCGCTGAAAAGTCGGTACTGATATCTTTGTCATCGAAATGGATAAGCTGGCTGAACCCGAGCACATCGCGATAGAAAGCGACCCATTCGTTCATTTTTCCTAGTTCCACATTACCGACAATATGATCGATGGCGGCGATGCCGGTTTCGGGCGCGGAGGGCGGGTTTTCGATTGATTTAAAACCAGGGAAGGTGCCTTGGTATTCGTGCCGTTCGATAAAGCTGTGAATGGTATCGCCATACGCGGCGATGCTGGCGCGCATGAACCGACCGTTAGCGTCCGCAAATTCTTGAGGCTCACGCACGCTTCGAGCGCCTCGCCGCATAGCCTCGTCATACGCGGCCTTAGCGTCGGCTACCCGTAAAGCGATGTCGCGCACGCCGTCGCCGTGTTTGGCGATATGCGCGGAAATTTGGGGAGCGGAACCCGGATCCAACGGTGAAGTCAAAAGAAAACGAACATGGTTGCGCGCCAGGAACCAGGAGGCGCGATCTCTTATACCGGTTTCCAGGCCGCCATAGGCCACCGGCACTAGCCCGAGAGTTGTCCGATAAAAATGGGCGGCTTGACGTGCGTTGGAGACGTAAAACTCGACGTGGTCAATAGCCTGGAAATCAAGAGGATCGACTTTCATAAGAGGGGTGGCGCCAATCTCAGCAAGGCTGGAGACGCCGTCAAGGGTGCGCAATGACGGAATAGCGTACCGGATATCGGAATGGGAAATGAGAAGATGAATGGGACGTATAGGACCAATGGGACCTATGTGACCAATAAGATAGGACGGAAACTCCTCGGCAAGAAGCGGCCTATTTGACTAGGCAAACCCGCGATTAAGAAGTGGCGCTACGGACCTTGTGTTTTGGTCTATCCAAATTCAGGCCATTCGAACTGAGCGTTATCAAGAGCTGCGAACAAATCTTCTTCTTCCTTCAGGCTTAAAGCGATCAGGGGCGGCCTACAGTCTTTCCAGCTTGCGTCTCTTCGCGCCTTCGCCAGGATAGCCTTTAAACTCGGAATCAGAGGTTTTGAACGAAGCACGGTTGAAATCTTCTTGATCGCGGTCTGCTGTTGGTCGGCACCGGCTGGTTTCCAATCCTGGTAGAGCGCCTGCAGTGTGCCGGGAATAACATTGGCCGCGGCAGAAATTGTTCCTGCACCGCCCGCTTGAAGCAGTGGAAGCAAATATTCTTCGCTTCCGGAGAAGACGTCGAATCCTTTCTCCGCGAACTGTAGGAAGGTTTGCATGCCCGCCCAATCGCCGGAGCTGTCTTTGACGCCGGCCACTATTCCCTCGAACCGGTCCCGGAGCCTTTCTACGAGGTCCAAAGGGATCGGAACCATCGAGATCGGTGGGATATGATAGAGGAACAGGCGGAGGCGCTCGTCATTAACAGCTTCGATGACGTGGCTAAAGTATCGGAACAGTCCATCGACGGAGACCTGCTTGTAATAAAAAGGTGGAAGAACCAGGACACCTGCGCATCCCAGCTGCACAGCCTGGCGGGTTAATTCGATCGTGTCCTTAAGTGAGCAGCAGCCTGTTCCGGGCATGAGGCGTTCAGGTTGGACGCCAGCGGAAACGAGCTTTTCCAGGAAGTCGTACCTTTCGAAAACAGAACATGAATTTGCTTCTGATGTGGTCCCAAATACGACTAGCCCATCGCAACCGTTCTGCAGGAGCCATTGGCAATGGGTGACAGAACGATCGGCATCAAGCTCGGCGCGGGCGGTGAATGCGGTTAAAACGGGTGCCAGAACACCGCTGAGTTTGGATGCAGTCATGCTTGACTTTGAGCCAGGGGTCCGGGCGTTGCAAGCGACGCCCAGAGGTGGTAACGCCGTGGTTTGCAAACGGCGGCGGCAACGGGTGTCGGCGGCAGGGGCCTGTCGCCGACAGCGTTTGGGCAATCGCCATGATTCAGTTGCCGGCGATCTCGGCGATGCCGGCGTTGATATGCCGTGCAGCGGCCAAAAAGTTCTGAGCTGTTCGCTGGAGCGTCTTGATTGTTCGTTTTTCCAAAGCGGCTTTGAGACGATTTTCTGGAGCGACCGCGACTAATGTCAATGGGGCAAAACGATGCAATGTGTCGGTCCACGGAACAGGAACTGCGATCCCGGCGAGGTCTTTTGTATATTCGCCTCGTTCAACCACATAGCCGTCTTCGCGAATTTGGCGCAGACGACGCAAAAATCTGGAGCGGCTAACCAAGGTTCGCGGAGTGTATCGGGGCAATTTCGCGGGAAGATATTTTGGCCAGGACTCAGGCGGTAATGCCGCCAAAAGCATCAGACCGGTTGCGCCAAAGAGAGGCTCACGGCGCGAGCCTGCTCTGGCGGCTACGCGCAGTGGACGATTCGGCTCGGCGACCGCAAGGTAGAGCATTTTTTTGCGATCGAGAGTGGCTGCAACGATTGTCTCGTCCAATTCTGCCGCGAGTTTACGAACGGTATCATTCAGTGTCGTTCCGAATGATAGTCCTTCCCGAGCGATCATCCCGAGTTCGAACAGGCGCAAGCTTGGGCGATAACCGTGCATTGAACTGGAAAGCAACCCACACGCTTCAGCGATCTTGAGGACGCGGAAGACCGACGTCTTAGGGATTCCGGAAAGCCGGGTCAGCTCAGCGAGCGAGCGGACGGGATGCTCGAGCGTGAAATGGTCCAGTATCAGGCTCAGCTTGCTTAGGGTTCCTGCAGTATCGCTGCTAGGTTGGTTAGACATTTGGGTGCGGATACAGGTGGAGCACGTTGGGTTGAGGTCGCGCAGGAGCGCGAACCCTACCGCTCTTGCGACCGAGGTCTATCGCCGGTGGGGGCTGAGCTTTTATCCTGCGGCGGCGGGACTCGTGGAGGTGGCTGCCGCATCCCGCCACGGCGGGACGCTAAAGCGCGACCCTACCGGTTTCGTGGGCAGCAACACCATTGCCGTTACTGGCTTGAGCGCTCTTTTGCTGATACCACGATGTCGTGTACGCATCGATTGCTCCGGTCATTCCTTCGGCGGTGATCATCAGTGGCTCGACGGTATCGAGGGCGATCGCGTATTCTTTTGTCTCTTTAGTCAGACCTTTTCTATCCCGTTCCCAGGCGATTGGATGGGGCCCATGATCGATTCCCATCGGGTGCAGGGTAATCATTCCCGGTTCGATACCTCCCCGCGAAAAGAAGGTGCCCTCATGGTAGAAGATGAATTCATCGTAATCGATGTTGCGATGATAATAGGGTAACCGCAGCGTTTCATCGTCACCCAAAAGCCGCGGTGCGAAGGTGCCGACAAACACTTCGTCGCTTGCGAACGTTGCGCCCGCAGTCGGCGGCACGTGGTAGCGCATGCTCATCACCGGCCGGAAGTCGCGGACGTTGAGTTTGCTCGGAAGCACGGTCCCCTTGTATCCAAGGACATTATCAATTGGGTTATAATCAAAGTACATCCGGGTGCGGAACCCGACCCGTTTGATTTGAACCTCGATTTCATCGCCTTTTAGATCCGAACGTTTGGAAGCGAAGTCGGGGTACTGAATGACCGCCGGATCAAACAAAGCGTGCATGCCGAGAATACCGCGATCAGGTATGCCGTATGGAGTCCTCGACTCAGCGATAATCGCAAAAGTGTCATCGGAGTGAGGAACTAAGCGATAGAAGCAACCTTTCGGCAGAAGTACATAATCCCCCGGCTCATAAGGGAGCAACCCGAACTCGGTTTCGAACACTCCGTTGCCCTTGTGGAAAAAGTAAAGTTCGTCTCCATCGACAGTTCGGTAGATATAGGGCATCGGCTGCTTTCGACGGGTCAGAAAAAATGACATCGATTTCTTGGTACAAGCAGCCATCGACTGCATGATTAGGGCTGGTCCGCCGCGGGCATCGAGGCTGTCGTCGGTAACAATTACACGACAGTCGATCGCCATCGGTTTCAGCGGGCCTTCAATGCGCTTCCAGGCAGAAGGCATTTCCTTCGTGTAGAGATGGCTGGCTTCTCCGAAAAAGCCTGAGCGGCCGTACTCCATTTCATAAGAGCCTTCCGGGACGCGCACGTGGGCCTGGGGCGCAAATACGCCGTTCTTGAGTGGGAAACGTTGCATAACAGGATCCTCAGATTGGGTGTTGCTGTTCCGAATAATAGCACGGTATTCCGGATTATGGAATAGACTTTGTTTGTCCTGTAGCGGCGGAGCGTCCCGCAGCCGATTGGAGGTGGTAGCCGCACGAGGCTGATCCGGCTACTGCCGAATCAGCCCTACCGATCACCGGGAGCCCGGTCCAGCGCTGGTTCTTTCCAGGAATCCCCGCTCCCGCGGCTGATAGGCGCTTGCCGAGGCGCGGGAGAGACGCTAGGACTCTCCTCTGTGGCGACGGCGCTCAGACATTTGCTAGATCAGGTAATCGATTATGCCGGGATGTATCCTCCGGCGTCGCTTTCTCTGGATGAAGCCCTGAAGAGCTACCAAAAGCATCGGTCTGGCGCAGAAGCTTGGATGATCAAGCAAATGGTCTTGCCGGTTGATGCGCTATCAAGGATCGATGCCGGTTTACTTGGATCGGGCCGAGATTTTCGATTCGCGATGATCCCGCGTCGTGCCGCGACCGATTGGCTGGGGCATCTCCGGGCGGATATTGCGACACTGAATGACTTTCTGCGGAAACAGCCGATAGCTGTTGCGGATGTGCTGGAGATTCTGCTGCCTGCTGATGTTTCGGGCGCCGAAGACCTTGAGAATTTACTGCGTTCAGCAACAGACGACTTAGCTGGACGCGCGGCTTTTTTTGAAGTCCCTGCTGGACCTGAGTTTCTGGAACGATTTACGGAAGCGACTGAAGCTATTGCCGGATTTAGTGGCAACAATTTGGGGTTGAAATTGCGAACCGGAGGTACGACTGCCGACTTGTATCCTGCACCATCATTAGTGGCGCGAGCGCTCTTGATAGCCCGGGAGCATCGGGTTCCTATCAAGTTCACCGCAGGGTTGCATCATCCGATCCGGCACTGGAACAAGAGTGTTGGCACACGGATGCATGGGTTTATCAACATATTAATGGCTGGCCTTTTGGCGCATCATCACGGCCTGTCGGCTGAAAGGGTTGAGCCGATTCTCGAGGACGAGGAAGCTTCGAATTTTTCCTTTACTGAGCAGACCGCGGATTGGAGAGATTTGGCCTTGCCGGTCGAAGCGATTCCAAGATGGCGGGAGCAGGTGGTGAGCTTTGGGAGCTGTAGCGTGGATGAGCCGTGGGAGGATCTAGAGCAGCTGGGGTGGTGGGGGGGAACGCCGAGATCGCCGTGATCGCCGGGAACGGCTTCGCCATTTAAGCCGACGCGTAATAATAGTTTCCTGATGCTTCAGAGTTTTCTAGATATACCGGCTGATCATCCGTTCTCGATTCAGAATCTGCCGTATGGGATTTTTTCTGCGGCTGGGCGCTCGGCGCGGGTTGGGGTGGCGATTGGCGATTACGTGCTTGATTTGAAGGGGCTGGAAGAGCGGGCGCTTCTGCCACCGTTGGGTGTATTTGGGGAAACGACTCTTAATCCATTAATGGAGAAGGGTGTAGCTGCTTGGAAACAGCTGCGGGGATCGCTTCAGGAACTGTTAGAGGAGCGAAATCCTCGGTTGCGCGACGATCGTTCGCTTTGCGATCAGGTGTTGATCCCGATTCAGCAGGCCATACTTCACTTTCCGGTTCAGGTAGGGGATTACACCGATTTTTATTCTTCGAAACAGCACGCATCGAACGTCGGCGCGATGTTCCGAGGAAAAGAGAATGCGTTGTTACCGAACTGGCTTCATCTGCCGGTCGCATATCACGGTCGTTCTAGCAGCTTGATCCTGAGCGGCACAACGATCCGGCGGCCTTACGGCCAAATCAAACGTCCCAACGAATCGCAGCCGCGATTCGAGGCAAGTTGCGAAATGGATTTTGAGCTTGAGGTTGGTGCGCTTATCGGAACCGGGAACAGGCTTGGTGAACCGATTCCTGTTGCCCAGGCACACGAACACTTATTTGGCCTCGTGCTGGTGAATGATTGGAGCGTACGCGACGTTCAGCGCTGGGAGTATATGCCGCTGGGCCCGTTTCTGGCAAAGAATGTCGGGACAAGTATCAGTCCCTGGGTGGTTACGATGGAAGCTCTGGAGCCATTTCGAATTAAAGGAGCTACACAAGAACCCGAGCCGCTACCTTATCTTCGGCATGATCAGGCGCGGAGCTATGACATAAATCTCGAGGTAAGCCTGCAGACGGTCTCGATGCAGTCACCAGTAGTCATCTGCCGGACGAACTCTAAGAATCTCTACTGGGATATAAACCAGCAGATTGCACATCATACCGTAAATGGTTGCAACCTCCGGGCCGGCGATCTTCTGGCCAGCGGGACGATCAGTGGCGACGAAAGAGAGAGCTTCGGGAGTCTTCTTGAGCTTTCGTGGGGCGGAAAGAATCCGATCGAGCTTCCCAACGGCGAAAAGCGCTCGTTTCTGGAGGACTGCGACACGGTGATCATGACCGGATACGCCCAAGGAGACGGTTTTCGGGTCGGATTTGGGGAGGTTCGCGGAACGATTGTGGCAGCAAGATAAGACGAATGGGACCTATGGGATCGATCCGAGCGGGGTTTTGGATTGAATCTTTGACCGGTTTTCGGATAAAGCCGCTCTTATGGCAGACTCGGCGCGCGCTCGGATCGTTTGGCGGATTGGGCTGATTTTGCTGGGCGGTTTTTTGATCTCGTTTTGCATCGGTTTCCTGCTCCGGAATCCGGATTTCTTTGAGAACGCTCCGGCGTATATCCATCAAATCGTGACGGGTGAAGTTGGAGGTGTGAATCTCAACTTCAAAGAACCAGAGGACTATCTTCGCTTGTTGAATCTGGATCCGAAGGTTGTTCCGGGAAAAAAGAAAGGGATGGCAGAAGCCCTACACGACGCATACCACGAACTGGCCAACGGCGATTCTGCGGAAGAGGATGCGAAGGAGAATTTGAATCGAAGCCTCGAGGCATTTCTGGACGCACGGGCCGATCAGAACGCGCTTGCCGCTGCAAAGGGGGCTGCGCAGTCGCTGCAAGAGACCTGTCGGAAACGACTCGACTTTTATCACGGCCTGGAGGGCTCTTTAGCGGGCAGGCTACGGGCCGCCGGGGTGCCGCCTGATGTAGCGCCGAAAGTGAGCGCTGCATTCTCTCAGAAAATGGGTGTACCCGAGTTTGTGAAAAAGACTGAGCAAACGGCGAAGGATTGCGACGCTAAATTGGCCATTTTCGATGCGCTGGAAAAAAACAGCAGTGAGGGCCAACGCGGGCCGAGCGGTGAGGTCGTCTTTTCCAATCAAGATTTGCTAAAGCGCTTTCAATCGCTGTTTCCGGATGTTCCGGCGGTCGCAAAGGTGAACGACGCAGTGCCAGCTCTATCGCCGGCCGAGTACGAGCAACGATGTCATACCGTAGCCGCCATGCCTGCAAACGATTTGCCAAAAAGCGGTGATCCTGCCTTCGAGGCTCTTTGTGATGCGCGTGTTGTCCACGCACTCTTCAATCACAAACAAACTGCTCAGAGCCTTAACGACGCGGGGCGCGTCGCAAACGGGATCCAGGAGGTCTCCAAAGCGTATGCGCAGGCTGGAAATCTAAATGAATTCCTCCGGCTCGAACGAATCGGGGTCCTGTTTTTTCTGGACTACGACCGCGCCGGCCAACAGTTCCTGGCTGAGCTTCCAAAAGGACAGACACTACCGGACGCGTCCAAGGTCCTTGCGGCGAATCGTGACGCGTTAGGTCAAAGGTTCGGCAAAATTGCAGCCGATCTGGCATCGGATAACGACACGCAATTGCCGCTGATTGCGCGCCGACGGATGGCGTTTTTGATGCAAGAGACGTTTGGTCGCGCGAAAGAATTTTTGGATCCGTCTATTTCTCAAACACTTGGGGAAGCGCAGCAAAAGGATCCCGATCCGACGGTTCAAAAGGCGTTAGAGACTGCGCTGAAGGAATAAGTGGAAGGTGGCGAGCCTCTGGAATCCCTTCAGGATCTTTACTGCTTATCTGGCTCAATTGCCAGCTGCAGGGCTTCGTCGATCGTGCTGACCGGATGAAACTGGAGGCGCTTTCGAGCTTCGCGTGGGATATCTTCGAGGTCCTTTTCGTTGTCCTTCGGAATCACGATATGGTTGATACCGGCGCGGAGCGCTGCGAGGCTTTTTTCTTTCAGCCCACCAATAGGTAGGACGACACCGCGTAATGTGATCTCGCCGGTCATTGCGAGATCGTTACGTATCGGACGATTGCTGAAAAGACTGGCAATCGCGGTGACCATTGCGACACCGGCACTCGGCCCATCTTTTTGAATCGCACCGCTCGGCACGTGAATGTGCAGGTCAGTTTCTGCGAATTCTTTTGGATCAATATTGAGTTGCCACGCCCGGCTTTTGACGAGGCTGTAGGCAGCCTGCATCGACTCGCGCATGACGTCGCCGACCTGACCGGTGAGCAAAAGGTTTCCTTTCCCGGGATATCGTGTTGCCTCGATGAACAGAATATCGCCGCCGGTCGGTGTGTAGGCGAGACCTGTGGCTACACCGACGGTGCTTTTTGGAAGGTGTTGTTCGCGCACGCTACGCGCCGAATTACCCAGGATGCCGCGAACCAGGCTTGGCGTGGCCGTGACCTCCGCTTTGATGCCGCGCGCGATCTCTGCTGCAATACTTCGGCAGACCGCCGCGATCCGGCGCTCGAGGTCGCGGACTCCGGCTTCATACGTGTACTCCTGAATGATCGTTCTGACTGCGTCCTCTTCGAACTTGCACTGGTTCGGTTGCAGTCCGTTCTCCTGCAGTTGACGGGGAATCAGGTAGCGCAGAGCGATCTGGAGTTTTTCGGCTTCGGTATATCCCGGTAGTGCGATCATTTCCATCCGATCCCGCAACGGAGCTGGAATTGCCTCCGGGTAGTTCGCGGTGCCGATGAATATGACCTGGCTGAGATCAAACGGTACGTCCAAATAGCGATCGACGAACGCGTTGTTCTGGCGCGGATCGAGAACCTCCAGTAGTGCGCTCGCCGGGTCGCCTCGGATATCTGCTCCGATCTTATCGACTTCGTCGAGCATAAGAACCGGGTTACGGTACCCCAGGCGGCGGATCTCCTGAATGATGCGGCCAGGCATCGCCCCAATGTATGTACGGCGATGGCCTCGGATTTCCGCTTCATCGCGTATCCCGCCGAGCGAGATACGGCTGAACTTTCTCCCGAGTGCGTCGGCGATCGATTGGCCCAAACTGGTTTTTCCGACCCCAGGCGGTCCCAGGAAGCAGAGGATCGGACTGCGCCCGCCCGGATTTAATTTGCGGACCGCAAGGAACTCGATAATCCGGCGCTTAACCTTTTCGAGACCGTAGTGATCTCGGTCGAGGATTTGTTGCGCATGTTCGAGGTCGGCGTCGTCTTCCGTCGCTTTGTTCCACGGAAGGTCGGCGAGCATCTCGACATAAGAAACAATAACGGAATACTCCGGGCTGGCGCTCGGCACATGCGCGAGACGTTTCAGTTCTTTTTCGGCCGTTGCGAGAACTTGTTCCGGCGCGCCCGCTTCCTGCAGTCGTTTCCGCAGTTGTTCAGCCTGTTCTTCGCCACCCGGTTCCTCTTCGCCCAATTCCCGCTGGATGGCTCGGAGTTGCTCGCGCAAGTAAGCGCGGCGTTGGGTATCGGAGAAGTGGCCCTCGACATCTTTTCTAAGCTTTTGCTGAAGCTCGGCGATTTCGATCTGGCGCTGCAGCGCTTCCTGAACCATGTGCATGCGCTTCAACAGATCGGCTTCTTCCAAAATCTTCTGTTTGCTAGCGGTATCGATGCTCAAATTCCCCGCGAGCATATCGGTCAAGCGTTCAGGTTCATCGACGCTCGCAAGGGTCGTTTTAGCTGCCTCAGGTATTTCCGGTGAGAGATCGAGAAGCTTGATCGCAGACTCGCGCAGATTGTTTAACGAAGCGCTTATCTCCTTGTCAGCACCTTCAGGAATGACAGTTGGAAGCGTTCGGATCGACGCTCGCAAATAAGGCTCTATCTGCGTGAAAAATTCAGCCTGTATCCGTTCCAGAATTTGAACGATTAGCACGACGGTTCCATCGGCCTGTCTGACCATTTTTAGAACCTGAGCGGAGACGCCAATCTGGAATAAGTCGGACGGCCCAGGTTGTTGTTGCTGCTCGTCTTTCTGGAACAAAATACCGAGCATTTTGTTTTCCGGTAGCTCTGCGTCGATCAGCTTTAGCCCCGAAGGGCGTCCGATTGTTAAGGGAACGGCCATTCCCGGAAAAAGCACGATTCCGCGGACAGGAAGAATTGGAAGGGTCTGAGATGAAGACTTCGTTTCAGCAGCCGCCGCTGATTCAGGCGCCTTGGTCGACTCTATTGAATGGTCAGGTTCAGAGGCTTTGGTAGAATGAGGGTCGATGTTTTCCGAGTTCATGCTCGTAAAAAGAAGGAAGGACAGCTTCAGGCGTTAGCCCTGCGCGGGAGAAAGATCCAGAGCAGTCCATTCTCCCATTCAGTATGGAATCGCTCGAGATCGTAACCGGGCGGGATCTCGATAGATCGTTCGAAATTACCGTAGGAAATCTCCATTGCCAGCACCCGAATAGCTTTGTGGGAGGCGCTGATTTCCTCCTCGTCACCGCACGGAGGTTCTGGCGCAGTACGACTTCCCGAAATCGATAGCCAACCAGGAGCAACCTGAATTCTGGTTTCTTCAGAATCTACGCCTGCCAACTCGACACAGATCCGCAGGCAGGAAGAACAAAGGAAAATATTTACTGCCGGTCGCCAGAGGTAATCGTTGTCGCGGAATCCGGAGAAATGTAGCCTGGTGAATTGGTAGGCAACCTCGCTGATTTGACCTTCTAGACGACGGAGACGGATCCTTCGGTTCACGGTGCAACATGAACCGGCTGAGGTGAGGAATCAACTGGGGGAAGGGAGTGTAGCGAGCGGGTGGTTAGCGCACAAGGTCGCTGTAAAGCGCGACCCTACCGATCATGGTTGCTGTTCTATCATCGGTAGGGCCGCGATTTTATCGCGGCCTCGTGCGCTTGCTACCTCCTGTTCTTACCGTTTCAGTCAGGTGGCCAGCTTTGGAGCGTCTCGACAAAATTGGAGAGCCAGGCGTTCGTCTGGTGTGCGTCGACCACGCGATGATCGATCGTAAGAGAGACGTAGGCCATCGGACGAACCTGAATCGTGTCCACGCCATCGATTTCTCGAACGATCACCCTTTTTTCCAATTTCCCGATACCAAGGATCGCCGATTGCGGCTGAGGGATTATTATCGGTGCTGCGAACAACGAGCCTGAGACGCCATGATTCGAGATCGTGAACGTACCACCGCGCACGTCGGCTGTAGTCAGACTATTTGAGCGCGCCCTGGCGGTGAGATCGGCAAGTTTGGCGGCTATCTCGCGGAGGGAGAGCTTCTGGACGTCGTGGATTACCGGCACAATCAAACCCTTGTCGCCGAGCGCGGTTGCGATGCCGATATTGATCTGGTTGAAAATCTCTAGCCGGTCGTCATACCAACGACTATTGATTTCGGGCACAGCGCGCATAGCGGCGGCGGCAGCTGCTACAAAATAGGTGGTTAAGGTGAGGTTAACGTTCGCTTTTTCGAATTCCTGTCTGTGACTGTGTCTATGCGCAGTAATCGCACTGAGGTCGGCCTCGAAAACAGCGGTAACGTGTGGAGCGGTGGCCACTGAGTTCAACATGTTCTCTGCGATAGTCCGGCGCATCCGATCGTGAGGGATGACGCGGGCCTCGCCAGCAGATGCCGAGACGGTCCCGCCGAGGCGGGAGCGAGACGGCGATGCGGCGACCGCCCGATCGACGTCTGCTCGTGTGATTCGGCCGCCGTGGCCGGTCCCAATAATCGTTGCTGGATCGATGTCATGTTCGCGCAGAGCCTGTCGGACTGCGGGGGACAATGCGGGAGCCTCGTGGGAAGTTGCCGCTTCCGCTGCAGGGCGACGCTCGATCGTCGCCGTCTTTGGCGCTCCAACAGGATCGACGTTGGCGGGTTCCAATCGTCCAAGAACCGCTCCAGGCGCTGCTTCTGCGTCGTTCGAAAGCAAAATTTCCATTAGAACGCCGTCGGCTGGTGCAGAGACTTCTTGGGCGACCTTGTCCGTTTCGAGTTCTACGATTGGATCATTTTCCGCAACTCTGTCGCCGACCTTTTTCAGCCAGGTACGGACGACGACTTTAGCGCCTTCTTGTTCGAGCGGGACGATGATATCGATCATGGGAAAAGGGCTCCGCACGGAGATAAGCTTGGGAGGGCGGCGCTCCGTCGCCGCGGCTGGATCCAACCCTGGGTCGTGCCACGGTGGCGGCGACAAAGCGCCGCCCTCCCAAGCCGCCCAACAGCAACAAGTCTTTGCTTAAAACGACAATAGGTCATCGATCTTTGTCCGTATACAATCGACAGAAGGAACGGCCCAATCGAGTAACGCTGGGTCATGCGGACTCGGAATATCTGGCATGGTCAAACGAGTTACCGGCGCGTCGAGGTCCATGAATGCTTGCTCCGCAATGAGCGCGGCAATCTCTGCGCCGAATCCAGCCGTCCTTAGATCCTCGTGCACAATAAGACAGCGACGGGTGCGTCGCACGGACTCAAGAACGGCTTGGCTGTCCCACGGCATCAAAGTCCGAAGATCGATCACATCGGCGGAGCGGTCCTCCGCAGCTTCTTCACAACGAGGCACCATTGCACCCCAGGTGACGATTGTGATCTGCTCCCCTGATCTTGTTTTCTTCGCTTTCCCGAAGGGCAAAGCAAAATCGTCACCCGGGTAAGGCCGGCGAGCCCAGGGGAAATCGAGCATCGCGCGATGCTCGAAGAAAACTACTGGATCGTTGCCACGCAAAGCAGTCCGCAACAGGCCTACAGCATCTTCAGCGTTTGATGGTACGGCGACCATCCACCCCGGAGTGTGTACAAAAGCCACTTCATTGGTCTGGCTGTGCCACGGGTCTCCGCACTTGAAGAAGCCGCCAGGAATCCGCAATACCATGGGCGCAGCGAAACGATTGTTGGTTCGCCAACGCATGGTGCCGCAGTCATTGATTTGTTCAATTGCCGGCTCTGCATACTTGCGAAATTGGATTTCTGGTACCGGCATCAGACCTGCCAATGCCATACCCACAGCGCGTCCGACGATCCCTTCCTCAGACAGACTGGTGTCGAACACCCGCGCTTCACCAAACTTATCTTGGAGCCCCAGTGTTACTGCATGGACGCCGCCCTTCGGGCCGACGTCTTCGCCGAACAGTACGATGCGGTCATTAATCGTCATTTCGTGTTCAAGTGTTCGACGAATCGCAGTGACCATGTTGATGCGCTGACCGGTAGAATGGGCGATGTCCGTTGTTCGAGGCGGCGAATACCGTTTGGTCCATTGGCCACCCATAGATTGAAGTGCTCCTGCCTCGAAAAAGACATGCGAGGTAACGCCGGTGGGGTCGGGAACAGGCCGCGCCTCAGCCTCTGCACATGCTCTCTTAGCGTCGGCGCTCGCTTTTGCTTCGATGCTCGCCCATTGCGTCTCTTCGAGCACTGCTGGAACTAGAAAGGAGCGGAGCTTAGGCAGCGGATCGCGTGCCCACTCTGATGCGACAAGGGCTTTTGATTTATAAGACTGCACATCCTGAAAACTATGTCCTTGAAGTCGCGGCACGGTCAGGCGCAGGAGACATGGCCCTTTGCGGGCGCGCACCATCTTCACCGCGCGATCGATCAACATTGAAGCTTCCGCCGGTTCTGTGCCATCCCCGCTCAAAATCTCCAGACCGGAGAAAGCGGCGAGATTAGCAGCGATGTTTCCGCCAGGGGTCTGAAAGGATGAAGGTACTGAAATGCCGAAGCCGTTGTCCTCTATGTAGAAAAGCATCGGCAGCTTTTGCGTCGTTGCGATTGTTAACGCCGCCCAAAAACCGTTCGCCGCAGTCGACCCTTCACCGCCGAGCGCCACACCGATCGCTTCGTTGCAGGAAGAATCCCGCAAAACGTTACGCTGGTACTCCAACGCTTGTGCCCATCCTGCGACCGGTGTGTATTGTGTTCCAACACCGCCGCACATCGGCAAGGCCGATGGTCCGTTCGGATTCGGGTAGTTGAACACGGCCCCAATGTCCCGACCATCAGAGTAGCCACCGCTTCGGCCCATTGAAGAAGCAAGCGCCTCCTCAGCATCCACTCCGATCGAAAGCAGGAGCGGACGGGAACGGTAATAGCCGCAAACCGCGTCATGCGGATGGTCGAGACGATCTCCTAAAAGAATCTGCGCCAAGTCGTGGCCCCGGGCGGAGAACTGGTAGAGGACTTTTTTTTCGGGGACGAGTTTCTCTTCTTCCAAAGCATCAAGAGCTCGCGAAAGAAGCATGAGATAAGCGATCTGAGCCCAGTCCCGATCGCCCGACAGAGAGGTATCCGCGGCGTGTGCCGAGAGGGAGGAAACTGTAGCCACGGTTATTTCTGTATCATGGTGCGGCGGAGCCGCAACCAAATCGTTCTCGTCGTCCCGTTCGATGACGAGGACTACAACCAGGACGAGGACGAGGCGGAGATGTTCAAGGGGGATTTACGATCAGTGATCACCCCGCTGGAATCTTCTCTTTCCGTAGGTTCTGCGGACAGACTAATTGCGGTGTTTGGTTGAATCCGACTTTCTTTAGTTCGGCGCCTACTCGATGGATCAAGTCTTGGTAGCTGGGATCTTTGCCGCGTTTTCGCATGGAACGATAGACCCAGGCGAGGATGTAGGTGAATGCACCGTTCTTGATCGATCCGTCCGCGTATTCATAGGAGCATTGATCTTCGCGGCAAGCTTCAAACACGATTGGTAAGTAGGGACCGCAATGGCCGTGTTCTTTTCTTAATTGATCGTACTCCTGGCTGTCCGCAGCACGGAATAGCACTGCGCGTCCGAGTTTGTGGGTTGCACCGTTGCTTCCAGTGTAAGCGATCTGGTCCTCCTTCGACAAGCCATGTATCAACGGCTTAAAGTCTCGATTCTTCCAGGTGCGGGTTTGTTTATCCCAGAACTGCATCCGGTGCCGGATATCATCTGGAAGCGGCAGAGTACGAATCGAATGATGCATGCTCTTGACCAGTCCACCGGAATGGCAGCAGTCGAAGATCGCGAGGAACTCGGTATCGTACGGCAGTTGCGCGTATAGCCCGGCGAGATCGCGATCGGTGATCGCGTTACAACGTTGCCAATCAAAGTCGACCGGAACCAGCCCATCTTCCAGGTGGTCAACTTTTCCATCTACGCCGTAGCTTGGGATTTGTACGCCGTGACCGCTATAGTAAAAAACCCGCTCGGTTTGAGCGTTGCCATCCTTCTCGACCTCAAGAAGCCAGCGAAACCGCTCCAGGATTGCGTCGCGAGTCGCGCGTTCATCCAACACGATCCGAATGTCCTCGGCGGCGAATCCGTTTTCCTGGAGCAGCGCACTCATCAGATAAACGTCGTTAACACATCCTTCCAATTGATGTGCCGGGTCAGGATACTTGTTAATGCCGACGAGGAGCGCTCTTCGTTTCGGAGGTGGCGGAGTGACCGGAACAAGATCAATGGCGCGAGCTGCGATTGTTTTGTCCGGTTGTTTGGCCAGTACGTGCCAGACTGAGTTTATCGTGTTTGGATGATCCAGATAACCTGGCGAACCGCCCTGATTGGTCGGCGCATGTCCGGCTGGAGAATCGGTAATGATTTCTTCGAAGTTTGCAACCCCCGGCTCTTGTATCTCTGCGGTAAAGCCCTGGTCCTGGTGATTGAAAAGGTGGTACCATTTGATTGCGCTGATCATTGGGATCCGGCCGCCCCAGGCTTTCGCCCTGATAAACGTGTTGCCGATCTGCGACCCCAACGTGATGAAGACCCTCCCTTCGATTGCCTGCGGCCCCTGTTGGTCCTGGGTGAAGAAGTCGTAGCAAAGGAGTGTGCCCAAACTATGCGCGCAGATGATGTCCGGTTTCGAGCGTTTGATTTCTGCCGCTAAAGCCTTACGGCAGGCCGTGCGCAGATCGGGCTCGCTAACCCATTGAGCAACCATTCCCGCGTACCAGCGGCCTGCGTACTTGCCCAGGTCGGGTAAGCCGAATGCTCGCGCACCAAACGGATCGGTTACCGCATGCCACGCAGCGCTTGCTATCAGTTCAGTGATCGCTTCAACGTATTGTGGCGCACCGACCGGAAATTGATCAAAGATTTGATCGTAAGCGAGTTTCGCGAACTGAAGATTGTTTCCACTTCCAGGAGCACCAAAACCATTAGTAATGGCTGTTATCCACGGCTGATCCCAATTTGGATCGCCTTCGACACTACCAATGCCATGAACGCAAAGGATCGTATGGTTGGCCATAGGGGGTTGAGTACATCAGACGACCTTGGGATCGGCAATGGCCCATTGGAAGTAGCGGAGCGCTTGCAAACCTGGTCGAACCGCAACCGACCCTGCCGGCGGGCCAGCGTTATTGCCGATTCGAGTATTGTTTAGCGCGGAAGTGGCTTTGCATCGGGACCGGCTGGAAACGACGGTGGTATTGGCCGTTTCTTTCGCGGCATAAGCAAGCCCAACAAGAGGAGAAGGATGCCTGCGATTCCCAAACAGATAGCGCTGACAAAGAATGGAATCGCAAGCGGAATCGGCCCGGGAATGAAATAAACCAGCTCGGCGTGGGGCGAGTCCTGGTTGATAACCTTTGCGTCAACCGCCTCCGGGGCCAGATGAAGATTCATGGTTTCATCGAGTGTTCCGCCTTCCACGCTCCTTTCGGTGTGCAACTCGAAAATCCAGTCACGATCATGATTCGTTACCAGCCTGGCCGGACTGATTTCGCCAAGAGAAAACCGGCCGTCGCCCTGAAGCCGCGCAAATCCATGCGCCTTGAAGCCGAGAGTCGCGTTTCGATAGACTGGATCCTTTTGAAAAGTGAAACCATAGATGTCGGCTTTCGGGAACTGCCGGCGGATAAAGCGAAAGGCTAAATCCGGGTGTTCACCTACATTCCCGTTCCATAAAAGCCATCCCTTGGCGGTGAAGTGTGTTTTGGCAGCGACGGTCGCGTCCCCAAGTTTATCGATGAAGACATCGAGTGTGAGCTCTTGGTCGGCCGCACATGCTACGTTTGAAAGGCAGCCGAAAAGCGCGATTGCCGTGAGAGCGAGTCGCATGGTGCTAAGGGAATTGGATATTTTGGATCAGACTCACGATTGTCTGCTCGTTCGATTTGAATTGTCTCGATGGTGACCCGACCATGACGGCCACACATCCGACATTGGTTGGGCGCAGCTCGGTAAGCCAGATATAGGTGTAGGCCTTGTTTACAGACCGTCCCGAATACAGGACGGCTCCTGTCTCTAATCGCTTTTCCTCTATCGTCGATGAGCGCACGCCACGACGCGCCAAGGCGGCAAAAACAGCTCTGAGAGCTTGGGCCGGGTCTGAAATGTTTGGCGTATGATAAACCTCTAGCCCGACTCTGGATCCGGTGTGATCGTAAGCGCCGAAAATAAGCTCGGGCAAGTCGCGATAGGGGCTGGGAACTGAAGCCCAGTTCTTAGGATAGAAACAGCGCATGGCGCCGCTTGGCCCTTCATAGGTTTGGAAATCGCCTGCTCCGTGGCGGCCTGCGTCCTGCGTTTGCGCTGGTGCACTCGAAGCGAAGCCGTTGCTTCGCATCGCCTTGTTTCGATCCGCCAAGATCGATTTGATCGTGTCAGTAGAAACTTCAGGCAATTCGGGTGGAACGATGCCGTCGTTTTGGCATTTCTGGACGTCCACCACGATAATTGCTCCCTTCTCTTGCCATTGCGACAGCTCCTTTTGGGCTAGCTTGACTGCTTGTTCAAATGAAAGCGAACTGGTGCTACCTACAGCCTTTGGAGTGATCGCGGTGCATTCGATTGGGATAAAATTATTGTCTTTCTTGACGACGATGAAAGCATGTCCCGGAACGTTGACACAATACGATTCGACTCCCAGGTGTTCCAAAATCGACGCCCAAAGCAGTGTCAGCTCGATGCATAATCCATTGTTTGTCGTGATGACGTCGCGAGGAAGCCGGATCGTTTGTACCGTCGATTGATAATCTCCGAGGTCCTGAGGAATTCCCAGCGCACCGGCATATCGCATGCCGGTTTGCGTCATATAATAGTAAATTCCGCGCATGACTTCGACGACGTCTTTGGCGCCGCCGGCTCCAGCTAATGCTCCACCGAGCTTTTCGGTGATCGCTGCCGCGTACTCAGCAACAACGGGGTCGTTAGGCGTGACCATGGCTGCAGTCAGATCCAGGTTCACCATCATGTCGAACCAGCCGGTCACTTCTTCCTTCGGTACATCGGTATACTCAATCTCGTTCAATCCTCGAAAGGGGAATTCCTGTCGGATCACCTCGTCATGAGGCTGCACTCCGTCGTGCCAATGCAATTTGATGTCGAGTTCGCTGGCGGTTTTGTTCTTAATCTCTGTGACTTTCTTCGGGAATTGCGGATAAAAAACCTCAATCAATTGCTGGGAGGGACGAATCGGCGGATGCAAATCCGGTAGCGTCCAATCGATGTATCCTGGGACCTGGTAGCTAATGGAAAAGTCCTGAATATAAAAGTCCTGAATATCTTTGTTGCCGGAATTCTTGAAGCGAATCTTGCTAAGGTAAAACCGGCCCTTTTCAACATCCCTGTTTCCGTAGACTTTGTAGGCGAAAGTCATTGCTGTTGGCTTAACGTCGGGACGGGCCCACTCCAAATGGCCCGCTCCTTGCATGTTCCAGACGCCCAGTCCAACAAGAACGATCGAAGCAATTATCGCGAGCACTCCCAGCGTGAATGCGAGTCCCCTCATATTTAGAATTGAGCTGGCGTTGCGCGCCGATCGGATGAGTGTCCAGCGCTCGCGTTAATGGATCGCTGCCTAGCAGCCTTACTTTAGCCTTTTACCGATCGATTTGCCTGGCCCAACGGTGCTAATCTTATTGAGCCTGGAAATTCTGGAAGACATCGCTAGCACAGCGCGAAGGCCAAGATGTTGGGCTCGGACCCGGTTGAGGAGAGCTATTTGGCGTAGCCATCGAAAATCTGGGCCAGCTGGGTGACGGTATTTGATAAGGAGAAATGCTTTTCGGCCAGCGAAACCGATCTTGTCCCATATTCCTGAAGTTGCTCCGGCCGCGTCTGTAATTTTCGAATCGCGATGCCGAGCTCGCCGCTATCTTTTTCAGGGACTAGCAAGCCGTTTTCCTCTGGCCGGACAATTTCGGGTATACCGGCAATGTTTGTAGCAACGATCGGAAGACCGCTGGCCATCGCCTCGATTAAAACCGTGGGCAGATTATCTGTGTCCCCGGAACGATCATGAATTGCTGGAAAAACAAATAACGAACTCTGCGCCAGCAACTCGATAACGTCTGGCTGCGTTCTGGGGCCCAGCAATCGAACCAGTCCTTCCAGTTGTAGCGATCGAATCAGTTGTTCCAATTGCTCGCGGTCGGGGCCATCTCCTGCAATCTCGCACCTGAAAGGAATTTCGTGAGCGCGTAGTTGGGCACAGGCTTCGATTAAGAAAGGGAACCCTTTCTTTTCAATGAGCCGGCCAACGGAAACCAGTTTCAGCGGCTCTACTGTCGGCTTCGCTCGCTTAAACAGGGAAAGATCGAGTCCATTATAGATCCGAAAGATCTTAGTGTTGGGAAAATCGTGGCGAAGCAGCCTTGCGCTATAGTCGCTGACTGTCACGACGAAGGAGGCGCCATCCACAAGATCCTTCAACGTCGTGCGCTGGTCAGGTTTCGGGCAAAAGATGTCGTTAGCGTGCCCGGTAAAACTGTAGTGGATACCAAAAAGTCGTTTAATCCACCATGCGGTCCGAGAGGCGAGACCCGCAAAATGTACGTGGAGATGGGAGATGCCGGCTTTGCGTAGCTTTGGGCCCAGGTAGACCGCTTCGCGAAATCGGCCTTTGTCTCGCAGGTCGCCTGAGCCGGACCATGCTCGAGTGAGCCGCGGGGAGATTAGCTTGGTCTTCAGTTTGAATTCCAGGCTGTTCGTGTTCGGTACATAGAAGACTGGGATGTTTTGGAGAGGAATCCCTTGAGGAGGATCGTCCTTCGGCCGCCGGATCGAAAAAACCGGCGGAGTAACGCCTTGCCGGTACAGCTCCGCGATTTCACGGGCGCAGAATGTCTGGGTAAACGAGGGAAACCGTTCGAATAGGTAGGCTAGTCGATTCGGTCCTGTTCTGCGGTCGGTCATTTGGCGTGGTCGAAGCTTAAAGACTATCGAATAGAAGACCGCAAATATGAGAAGATCAATAGGAGTTACCTTTTGAACCCAGCCCCCTTGTGAAATTTTTCACAAATGGGCTTGCGCTATGCAAAAGCAGTTGCTTTTATAGGGGGTTCACCCTCCTGCTCTGTCCTGTCCGAGCCGGGCGAAAGTTGGTTAAGCACGGGGGTGAAGTGTCCCCTATGGAACCAAATTTTTTTCTCGCCGCTGAAGAACTGAGCGTGCAGGCGAACCCGTTGTTTCCGAACGCGGCTTGGTTCACGAATTCGATGCTGGTGACCGTGATCGTCACGATTCTACTGGTTATATGGGCGCGGCACTCGACACGGCGGATGGAGCTGATCCCAAAAGGCGATCAGAACCTCTTCGAAGCGATGGTCGAAATTCTTTACACGATGTTCGAGGGCGTGGTGGGGAAACATATGATTCCCAAGGTGTTCTCTTTACTGGCGACACTCTTCATTTTCATTCTGGCTGCGAACTGGTTCGGACTGGTACCCGGCGTGGGAACGATCGGATTTGGCGAACCGGGTCGAGTGCCACTCGGACTAAAGGAAGTCACTCAACCTCTGCTTCGGCCGGCTAATGCTGACCTGAACATGACGTTTGGGATGGCGATTTTCTTTATGATTTGGTGGGTGATCTGGACCTGGCAAGAAATCGGGCCGATCGCCTTCCTCAAACACACCTTTGAGCCCAAAGGCGGCGTCAAAGGGATTATGTGGGCAGCTCTGCTGCCCCTTTTCATTTTCGTTGGATTGATCGAGCTCTTCTCTATTGCGATCCGGCCGGTATCGCTGTCGTTCCGGTTGTTCGGCAACATGTTCGCCGGCGAAACGCTATTGCATACCATGGGGAACCTGGGTGACGCGTTGCTGTTTCCGCTGAATTACATTTCGCGCGTCGTGTTTCCACTGCCGTTTTATTTTCTGGAACTGTTGGTCGGTCTTTTGCAGGCGTTCGTTTTTGCGATGCTGTGCGCTGTGTACATAAAGCTATCGGTCGGGATGGAGGAGGAAGGACACTGAGTTGAGTTGAGTGCGGGTGCGAAAAAGATTTGAAGGATTTTCCGCTGAGACCATGCAACGCGTGGGCAGCGGGAAGAGAGAACAAACGAAAGGAACAAGTAAATGTTAGAAATGCTTCCTGTATTGGCGGCTGAGGCCGGGAATTTCGGCCCGTTCTTGCCTTTGGCATTTGCGGGGCTGGGAGCCGGCATTGGTGTCGGTATCGTCGGAGGAAAAGCGTCGGAAGCGGTCGGACGTAACCCGGGCGCATTCGGTAACATTCTGGTGATGGCAATCATCGGAATGGCTCTTTCTGAGGCGATTGCCATTTACGGATTGATCATTGCATTCACGAAGTAATCGCGAGAGAGTATAGCGGTCTGCCCTGAAGCCACTTCGGGCAGACCGGCGCTCCGGCCCCTGCGAACGTTAGAAACCCCGAGATATGGACGCCGTAAGTAATGTTGCCCATCAATTTGGTGTCTACTGGCCCAATCTGATCGCCCAGGTTTTACTGTTTATTATTGTCTACTGGGTCTTAGCAAAATTCGCATTCAAGCCGGTGATAACGATGCTGGAAGAACGGCGTCGCCGGATCGAAGAAGGGCAAATCAACGCCGAAAAGATCAAAGCGCAGCTGGCCGAGGCTCAAGCGAAGTATGAGGCGATCCTGGCCAAAGCGAACGCAGAATCGCAGCGACTGATCGAAGAAGTGCGCGCGAGCGGAGATCGGCTGGCGGAACAGAAGCGGCAGGAAGCAATTGCCGCGGCCGAAGAGGTCACAAAGAAAGCCCAAGAAGCGATGTCGCAAGAGCGGGATCGGCTTATGGCGGAGATGAAAAAAGAGCTTGGCCGTTTGGTGGTAGATACTACCGCCAGGGTTACCGGTAAGGTGCTGACTCCGGATGACCATCAACGAATCAGCGAAGAAACTTCACGGCAGGTTGCCGCCTAAAGTTATGAGAACAGCAAAGGAAGCTCGCAAGGTGTCTCGCCAGTTGTTCAGGCAAAGTTTTCGAGATGGAAAGCTGGATGAAGAAAGAATAACACAAATGGTACAAACCGTATTAGCTAACAAATCGCGTCATTATGTAGACGTGCTTCAGGATTACCAACGTCTGTTGCGACTGGAGCAAGAAAAACGACATGCTGTGATCGAGAGCGCCAGTCCGCTGAATCGATCAATTGGCGATCAGGTTGTGAATAACTTGAAATCCCGATATGGAGATGATCTGAACATCGAATTTCGGACAAATCCTGAGCTGCTCGGCGGAATGCGAATCAAGATAGGAGACGACGTTTGGGATGGCTCCGTGCGCAGCCGGCTGCGCCAGCTTCAGGAACAAATTTAACAACTCATGAACACCATTCTGCAGGAGCTTGAAGAAACCATCTCGAGGCTAAAAACCGATCCCAACCGCGCAAATGTCGGCACGGTCCGCGAATGCGGCGACGGAGTCGCGAAGATCGAGGGATTGAGCGACGTGATGCTCAACGAGATGATTGAGTTTCCCAACGGCCTATACGGAATCGCTCTCAATCTGGAAGAGACCGAAGTAGGCGCGATCCTGCTTGGTGATTTTGCGGAGGTCAAAGAAGGAACCGAAGTCCGCACGACTGGAAGATTGCTTTCGGTTCCGGTCGGAAAAGAGCTTCTCGGCCGGGTTGTGAACGCGCTGGGCCAGCCCATCGATGGAAAGGGCCCGATTAAGTCTGAGAAAACGTACCCGGTCGAAAAGATTGCTCCTGGGATTATTAAACGAAAAAGTGTCTCTGTGCCGGTACAAACCGGTATTCTCCCGATTGACGCAATGATTCCGATCGGGCGCGGCCAGCGAGAGTTGATCATTGGCGATCGCGCGACCGGCAAGACAACGATCGCAATCGACACGATCATTAATCAGGCGCGACTGAACAAAGCGGCTGAGGAGGGCAAGATTAAAAATCACACGCCGCTTTATTGCATCTACGTCGGTGTCGGGCAAAAGAACATGAGTATTGCCCGAACAGTTGATATTCTCGAGAAGGCGGGTGCTCTGCCATACACGATCGTGATGTCGGCGCCTGCATCGGAGAGCGCAACGAATCAATACCTCGCTCCGTACGCTGGAGCGGCGATGGGCGAATGGTTCATGGACAACGGGATGGACGCCCTGATTGTCTACGATGATTTGACAAAGCATGCTGCCGCATACCGGCAGGTATCGCTAGTGCTGAAACGCCCTTCCGGTCGTGAAGCGTATCCAGGCGATGTCTTTTATTTGCATTCACGGCTTTTGGAACGGGCGGCTCGACTCAGCAAAGAAGCCGGTGGTGGATCGCTCACAGCGCTTCCTGTTATTGAAACACAAGCTGGAGACGTGTCCGCCTACATTCCGACGAATGTTATTTCGATTACTGACGGTCAGATCTTTCTAGAAACGGATCTTTTTTACCAGGGCGTCAGGCCCGCGATTTCGGTAGGTATCTCGGTGAGTCGTGTCGGTTCTGCCGCCCAGATCAAAGCGATCAAACAGGTCGCTGGCTCTACCAAACTTGATTTGGCGCAGTTCCGCGATTTGCAGGCTTTCGCCCAATTCGGATCCGATGTTGATCCAGGGACGCGCAAGAAACTCGATCGCGGCTCGCGCATTGTCGAGTTGTTCAAACAGGGGCAATACAATCCGTTCCCGGTTGCACAGGAAGTCGCGATTCTTTTCGCGATGCAGAAGGGTTATTTTGACGATGTCCCGGTGGCCAAAGTGAAAGATTGCCAGACCAAAATGCTGGAATATTTCACGACGCGAAAAGATGATGTGCTAGCGACGATTCTGGACAAGCTCACGATTGACAAAGAAGTCGAAGAAAAGCTTCACAGCGCGATTAAGGATTTCAAAAGCTTCTACAAACCGTAAATCGCTGATCGCTAATGCCTAGCACGCTCGATCTACGCCGGCGGATCAAGTCGGTAAAAAACACTTCGCAGATCACGAAAGCGATGCAGATGGTTGCTGCCGCCAAGATGCGGAAGGCACAATCTGCGGCGCTGGCGGGTAGACCGTATCAGGAAGCCCTCGCACGTGTCCTTGCTGCTGTGAAAGGGAGAGTCGATCCGACAAGCCACAAACTTTTGGCGGTGCGACCGGTAAGACGAGAGCTCGTAGTGATCTTCTCGACAGACAAAGGATTGTGCGGTCCGCTGAACTCCAATCTGTTTCGCGAACTGAGCGGAGTCGACCGTGACACGGCCGCTTTTGTAGCGTGCGGCAAGAAAGCCGTCCAATTCCTGGCCCGAACGAAACGGGATCTTCTTGCCGATTTCGAGCTCAATGACAACCCGCGCTTCTCGGATGTGCGCCCAATCGCGAGGTTTGTTTCGGATCAATTCGTTTCGGGTGAAACGGACCAGGTCCGAGTGCTCTATCCGCGGTTCGTAAACACCTTGAATCAACAGCCCGTGCTGCGGACGCTGTTACCCATCCCGGTTGAAGAACTCGGTATTACCGGGGAACAGAATCCCGGAGAAGCTCTCTTCGAACCGAATGCGCAGGGTGTATTGGATGCAATCCTGCCGCACTACATCAGCTTTCAACTTTACCAGATGCTTTTGAACGCTCGAGCATCGGAGCATAGCGCGCGAATGGTTGCGATGAAGAACGCGACCGACAATGCGAAACAACTGATCAAAGATCTGACGCTTGATTATAACAAGATTCGTCAGGAGAACATTACGACTGAGCTCCTCGAAATCACGACTGCGCAGCTCGCGGTCGGTTAGTTTGCTTATGAATACAGGTACAATTGTCCAAGTGATCGGCCCGGTGGTTGATGCCGACTTTAGCCAGACCAACGATTTGCCCGGCATCTACGATGCGTTGGAGGTGAGCTTCGGGGATGGAAAGAAGCTGACGTTGGAGGTGCAACAGCATTTGGGTGACGGTTGGGTTCGCGCGATCGCGATGTCCTCAACGGAAGGCTTGAAACGCGGGATGAGTATCACAGATACGGGCGCTTCGATTTCTGTCCCGGTCGGCGACGGTGTGCTGGGTCGCGTTTTCAACGTGACAGGGGACCCGGTGGATGAACGCGGGCCTGTCCATTTTGAGAAACGCTATCCGATTCATCGCAAGGCGCCTTCCCTGTTGGACCAGGATACCAGCGCAAGCGTCTTGGAAACAGGGATCAAGGTGATCGACCTGATCTGTCCGTTTGCGAAGGGCGGGAAGATCGGTGCATTCGGCGGCGCAGGCGTTGGTAAGACCGTGGTCATCATGGAGCTGATCAACAACATTGCGAAGGCGCATGGCGGCTACTCTGTTTTTGCCGGAGTCGGCGAACGTACTCGTGAGGGGAACGATCTCTATACGGAAATGTCCGAGGCGGGAGTTATCAATCAGCAGGAAATTGGCAAATCAAAGATTGCGCTGGTATACGGCCAAATGAATGAGCCTCCCGGCGCCCGCTTACGTGTCGGCTTGAGCGCCTTAGCGATGGCTGAGTATTTTCGGGACGAGAAGAATCAAGACGTCTTACTGTTCATCGACAATATCTTCCGATTTTCGCAAGCTGGTTCGGAGGTATCCGCACTGCTCGGACGAACCCCCTCTGCGGTTGGTTACCAGCCGACGCTCGCGTCTGAGATGGGTGATCTACAGGAGCGCATTACTTCCACGAAGAAAGGCTCGATTACTTCGTTCCAGGCCGTTTACGTGCCCGCGGACGACTTAACAGATCCGGCGCCTGCCAACACATTTGCGCACCTGGATTCTACGATCGTGTTGGATCGAGCAATATCCGAGCTTGGGATCTATCCAGCGGTCGATCCATTAGCCTCCACCTCGAAATCCTTAGCGCCGGAAATGGTTGGACAAGAGCATTACGACGTCGCTCGCGGCGTCCAGAAGGTGCTTCAACGGTACAAAGATCTCCAGGATATCATCTCGATTCTGGGCATGGATGAATTGAGCCCGGACGATAAGTTGACGGTCTATCGCGCAAGAAAGATCCAGCGGTTCCTCAGCCAACCATTTGATGTAGCTGAGGTCTTCACAGGTAAACCCGGCAAATACGTTTCGATTCCTGATACAGTCCGCGGCTTCAAAGAGATTCTCGAAGGGAAGCACGACGAGGTACCTGAACAGAACTTCTATATGAAGGGCGGCATCGAAGAAATCGGCGAGAGCCAAGAATAATCGGCTAATAGACACGAAAATTAAGATTTCATGGCAAAACTGAAGCTTGAGATCGTCACTCCGGAGAGCAAAGTTTTTTCGGATGATGTCGACATGGTGGTGGTTCCGGGTGTGGAAGGGCAGCTCGGGATTCTGCCAATGCATGTTCCTTTGATGACCCAGCTGTTGCCTGGAGAGTTGCAGATTGTTCAGGGCGGCAAGCATAAGGAGCTAGTCGTCGGAACCGGTTTTGTAGAAGTCTCTCAAACCCAGGTTTCGATTCTTACCGACATGGCGATGGGAGAGCCGGAGATCGACGAACGTGCGACAGAGGAAGCGGTTAAAAGAGCGGAAGGTGATTTGGCCAACAAAGACCTGAGTTCGGAAGATCTTGCGGAAACGGAGGCTGCGCTCGCGCGGTCCCTGGCCGCTCTCAGATTTAAGCGCCGGCGTCGACACGGTTGAACAAGTTGGCGTCCGGGCGTAGAAATAGGAGGAGTTCGTAGATCCCCCCTTTGCCGAACTCATGAACCCCTGAAGAAGTGAAGGCTGCGAGAAAAGGTTCGTTTCTAAACGCATTTGCGCCGTACGTGCAATCGCACGCCGGGTTTGAAGGGGCGCGTGTCAGGGCGCAGCTGGCGTCGATCACGATTTCGCGCCAGACCGGGTCAGGGGCGATCAGCGTTGCTCAAATGGTAGCTGAACGGCTTAATGAGGGCGCCAAAGGAGCTGATTGGTGTCCGTGGACGGTTTTCGATCGCGACCTCGGCGAAAAAATTCTGCAGGATCATAACCTCCCGATGAGCTTGAAGCAGTTCATGAAGGAAGAAGCTAAGTTTCCAGTCACGGACGCTGTTGAACAATTGCTTGGGCTTCATCCTTTGCAGTGGACACTGGTAGAACACACCACCGACACCATTCTGCGGCTAGCGAGGTTAGGGCATGCGATTCTGGTAGGACGTGGATCGAGCTTTATCGCGTCGAAATTGAAAAATGTTCTGCATGTCCGCCTGGTCGCGCCTCTCGAAGAACGGTTACGTCATTCTCAGAAGTACTACGAGGTTCAGCCCGGTAACGTTGCCGATTTTGTTCAAAAGAGCGACGTCGCACGCCGCCGTTATGTGCGTCGCTATTTCGATGCAGAAATTGATGATCCGCTAGGGTATCATCTGACGATCAACACGGGTCGAGTGGCGTTTGACGAGGCGGCTTTAATGATCGCGGAGGCTGCGACTCGACTGGAAGCAAGGCTTGCGAGCTGAGGCGCGGTCGAATCAGGCGCAAAACCGCACCAAACGCGCAGTCCTGCGGTCAGGAACCCCGCGCCGATCATTCCTCCAGCTTTCGCTCGATCGAGCCGCCCGCGTTCATGCGCTTCAATACAAGCGAATATCGGACCCGGAGCCTCGGACTAGGATTATGGGGATCCCAGCCGCGCGGAAACGGCAGCATCGCGGCGAGCATTGCGCATTCACTGCGATTCAGACGCCGCGCCGGTATCGAATAATAATGGTTGGCCGCTTCTTCAATGCCATAAATACCATCCCCCAGCTCAATGACATTAACATAAAGTTCAAGGATTCGTGGTTTGGTCAAAATATGCTCCATCAGGAAGGTGAAATAGGCTTCCAGTCCTTTTCTTAGCCAGGAACGTCCCTGCCAGAGAAACAGCGAACGGGCACACTGGTTGCTGATCGTCGAAACGCCGCGGACTGGCCGATGCTTTTTTTCCGCCCGTTGAATCGCCTCTTCCATCTCAATCCAATCAAATCCTTCGTGGCTGAAAAACCGGGCGTCCTCCACTTGCCAGACTGCTTTGAGGAAATCGTCAGGAACCTGATTGATCGGAATCCAACGGTAGCGGATTTCGCCACTGTACCGATGGGTAATCATTGCTTCTAATCGGCGAACAATCATCAGAGTGCTGATCGGCGGATTAATGAATCGAACGGCAAACACCTCGAGTACCGGCAACAGAGCGCATGCGACCAATAACAGAATCAGAAACCGGACCCAGCCGAACGATTTGCGCTTTTTGTGGGGCATTTTTCAGGGCGGCACAGCATAAAAGGCGCAGCTATCATTTCAACCTGGAATCCGTTTGGCGTTTGGCGTTTGATGGTCTTGGCGAAGGAGGAAGCTCAGCCCTGTCGGGACGCTCCAGGTCTTTCCGATCGATAGTCAAAAGTGATTTCTGTTTGCGATTCCGGATCTTCGTGAGGTTTTGACCGCCTCGATGTCCATGTTCCCGCCGGTTTTTGGTTGATTAACAAACTGTCAGAGCCTGACGTTTTTGAGAGAACGCCGGTGAGTATTGCTTGAACGGCGGCTCCGCTCGCCGGCAGTTCGCCTTCGATTATCAGAGAAATCTGATCGCCGGTGATTTTCCCGGAGACCTGCCGTTGCAGGCCCAGCAGACCAGAGTACTGACCGATGACCATGCCATCCACCTCATCAAGTTCAATTTCTGCATTATCCGTTCCGAACAATGATTCAGACCGGAAAACCCAGGTGCCGCTGATTGAAGTTGCGGGTCCGGTTTGGGTCCAAGGACTGTCTGCGCGAATATGTTAATCGCTAATACGGTTAGTAGAACTGCGAGTAAAATTCTCTTTGAGAACGGCTTTTCGAACATAGACCTCCTATTACAAATTGGATTGATTAAAGACTGAGAACACAATCCGTCGTTGGCTGTGTCGTTTAATGATAGTGTTCGAAGAGAGGTGCTCGGAGTTCGGAAGCATTGAGCGACGGATCAACGAATCGAACGCGTATTCTGTTGGAACGAGCGGGTTTTCTCGACGGAAGAAAATTGAGGGCCTCACGCGTCGCTTCGCAAACAACGCCGTCCGACGGCAATCCGTCAGGTTCCGGCACCGCTAATCATCTCGATGACGCGGATGAGGCCGGTTCCCAATCCAGCCCAATTTGCCGAAGGCCCGCATGCAAACGCGCAAGATCCCATAAATACAGGTGACCGTCGGTTGAAAGAACCATCAGTTTAGAACTATCGGGACTGAAGGCTAACCGTCCAAGATTGTTAGGAAGGTCGTAAGGTGTCTCGAGTGTTACCAGTTCGTGCATCTCAGGGAACGAATATATTCTTGTGCGATTGTCTGCGGTAACTGCTAAGAGGTGGTCATCACTTGAAAACGCGAACGCCACCGCATCTGCAGGAATCGGAGGCCCTGGTTGCCAGGAAGGAAGGGAAGCGGATGCGCAGGTATCCCCTGAGACAACCATCCATCGGCTAGTAGGACTGAATTTCACTGTGCCCGCGCCTCCGATTTTGAATTGTTTAACTGGTTTGGCTGTAGCGAGATTCCAAGCTTGCGGCGATTGACTCGTCGCGGCCTGCGGATTCACGTTCGTAGCGACGAGCCACGCTCCATCCGGAGAAATAGCGCAATCAAACACGCCAGGGCGTTCATCGATGGTCACGATATTTCCGCCGGCCTCTAAGGGTAGAATTCTGATCTTGCCCGTCTGGCTGTTTGTCATAGCGACGCGTCGATTGGATTGGTCAACACTGGTCATCAGCTCGCCAGTTGACGTGTCGAGTTGAATGGCAGGCCCTAATTGTAGCTCTTGCCCTGGTTTCTTAATCACCGGCAAACGGACCAACCCGCTTTTTCGGCTTGAAATCAAGAGGCTCTCACCACGGTCGTCGTGGACAAAGTGCACAGATTTTTCGCTTATGGTCTTGTCAGGGCTGGCATCAATCGGGAGTTCTGCAGCCAAGACAGCACGGCGCATGTCGTATATCCGGATCGCATCGAGAAAACTGCATGCTAGGAGTGAACCGTCTTCACTAAAATTGAGGGCGCTGAATAAACCTGCGATTGTGCGTTTATTGGGCGACCAGACCAATTTGCAAGTGGGCTCGAGTGCGAGATCAAAAACGCAGGCATCTGGATGGCCGAATTGCGCAACACCGAGCTGATCTCCTTTTGCAGACAGGCGCATGATCGGATCGCTGCCCCATCCGATCTGTCGGCTGAGAAGAAGATGATTCTTAACGTCCCACAGACGGACAACGCGTTCGAGCGATGTCGAGATGAGGTAACTCCCGTCTGCGCTGTACAGGACTTGAGTCACCCGGGAATTTGGTCCCGAGAGAGTACCGGTTTCATCGCCCGTCGCAGGATTCCAGAAATGGATATTGCCTTCGAAGTCGCCGCCGGCCAACTCCTCTCCAAAAGGGTTCCAAGCTAGCGACACGATTGAAACTGGGGCGTGAAGAGTCTGTTTTTGGTTTCCGGTTTCGACGTCGAAAACAAGAACTTCGTTGCGGGTGGGTTCGCTGACGGCGAGTTGTTTCCCGTCAGCGCTAAAGCTAATCGCGCCGGCGCGCTCCGGAAAGGAGAGCTCTTTTTCTCTCGAGCCGTTCAGCAGGTTGAAAATCGCGCAACTTCCACTTTGAGTGCTTACCGCTACTTTCGCTGAACCTGGCATGAACGCACAATCAAGAGAGATTCTTTTTGTGATGCCACCTGAAGGATCGTTTCTTAATTGCAGAGCCAGTCGCGCCGGTTCGGTCGCGAGATCCAAAAACGTCCAGGTATTATCAATGTGCCGTATTGCGAGGAACCGATTGTCGCTGGAGAACGGTACAAGGAACCTCGCGGGTGCCCCTTGGTATGCGATCCTGCGCTGCTCAGCTTGATCGGCGACTCTACGGATGCTGATGACTCCTGGCTTTTCAGCGACGGCATAGTTTTCAAGCGTCGCATCGAATGCCAGGGGGTCGATATCTTGCAGTCTGGCTTTCCAGATTTTCCGTGCCCGCAGATCCGCAAGCGCCAGCGCGGAGGCTGCTTCATTTCGAAGATCGAGATCGGCACGAATCTTTGCAGCCTGCTTCAGCGCATCTAATGCATCAAAGCGTTGGCCCGCGAGACCAGTTAGCCGGGTGGCCCTCGCTTGAGATAGGTATGCATTTCGCAATTGGGCTGTAGCCACCTGGTGAGCCGCCTTGAGTCGCAATGAATCGATGGTGGAACTCACAGCGATCGCCGTGAGGGCGAGAATCAGCAAGCTGGCGAGCGAAGCAAGAGTTGGGTTTCGTTTCACCCATCGCCACAGTTGTTGAGGGGGCGAAGCAGGACGAGCAGAGATTGATCGACCTTCCGACCAACGCACCAGGTCGTCTGCAAGTTCCTTAGCGGATCCGTAACGATCTTTCGGATCTTTTGCCAAACACTTTAGACAAATCACCTCAAGGTCTTTGGGAATGTCTGGCCTTAATAACGATGGTCGCTTCGGTTCGGTTTCTGCTACTTGACGTAGAACCTGAATGATATCTCCACCGAGAAATGGCGGACGTCCGACAAGCAGTTCGTAGAGAATAGCTCCGAGACTAAAGAGATCGGAGCTAGTTGTTAGCTTGCGTGTTTCCCCACGCGCCTGTTCGGGAGAAAGATAGTTAGGAGTACCAAGAACGGAGCGGCTGAACGTTATTCCTTCATCTTGCTGGAGGCGTCTAGCGAGTCCGAAGTCACTTACCAAAGGCTCGTAGTTCTGGTCCAGAAGGATATTCGCGGGCTTTAGGTCCCGGTGCAGGACTCCACGTTGATGGGCGTGGTGAATGGCTTTTGCGACTTTGCTCATGAAGGGCGCGATTTCGCGATACCGGCCTTTGAGTTGATTGATATAGCCGCTCAGAGAGCCGTTCTCTGCGAACTTCATTGTGAAGTACGCGGCTCCTTCCATTTCGCCGATTTCATAGATCGGTAGGATGTTTGGATGATCCAAGCTGACGATGATCTCGGATTCCGTGCGGAAGCGAGCGATAACTTCGGGAGTCGTGCGTTGATGCGGCAGAATCATTTTCAACGCGACGATCCGTCCTAACTGTCGTGCGCGGTAAATAATGCCCATTCCCCCGCGACCGATTTCACTGAGTAGCTCGTGATTGCCGATCGTTTCTCCGGGCTGCGGCACGTCCGACGGAAGTTCGAACCAGGGTACGGCATCATCCTTTTCCGACTCTCCCGCTCCAATATTGCGCTGTCTAGCAGACAAATTGGACATGCGGCAGCGTTCGTCGGAATCGGTTTCCCGCAGCTGGAGCAACGTCTTTCAGATTGCGTCATGGGGGCCATTAGCTTTGAAACGGGTCGTTAACGTCCTTATTCTATCTAACAAATAATCAGGCGGACAATTTCAGAGCGAGCCAGAGCTAACGCAATCGCGACTATACTTTTGAAGTTTGGCGAAATCTCTAGTCGCATTTCCTGAATTATCTGTCGAGGGGCTAAATCGATGAAAAGAACGGAGGTTTGCGGTGGTCATCGTTGGACCGGGCAAAGAATTGCTCAGGCGGCAAAACACATTCGATTGGCTCTGTTTCTAGTCACGTTGTTAGGCGGATTCCTGACTTCCCCGTCCTTTGGTGACGATAGCGATGCCAGCTCAGGCTAATCTCGGTGAAACACTCGAGCAGCTTGTTCATCGGTATGGCCCGGTTCAGGGGGACAACGCAAAAACGGACCGATTGGTTATTCGAATCGAGAAGGCAAAGAACTAGCAAGATTCGATGTCTCACCTCCCCAAACGCGTTCGGTCGCGCATAAAGATGACTGCGTACTTGATCTAGACTCGCCGAAAGTAGTTCGGACCGCTTCGGACTCCAAAACTAACCTCAGCAAGCCTGGCCCAGCATCGGTCCTCCGCGTCTAGCTAGGCCGCCCTTAGTCGGCTACGTTTTTTCAAGATTGCCCGCGCTCACAAGCACTTGCCGCAAATAGCGCAGCTCATCGTCAATATCTTCGGAGCTTGCAACCGTGTCGGCGATCTCTCTACGCAGCGCTTCCCGATACTCTTTGCGCAGCCGGTGAACCATCGTTCTCACCGTCGCGAGTGGAAGCTTCAATTCCTGAGCAGTCTTTTCCTGCGAAGCATCGGCTGAGTCGCCTGTCAGGTAGATCTTTAACGAGTCGAAAAGTCGGCCGCGTCCTCTGCTTTCGGCCTGAGCCCGTACTTTTGCTAGGGCGTTTTGTACTGTCGCGTATGCCCAATCAAGCTCGTAGACCGTGTCCGCAGAAAGTTTGGCAGGCAGTTCCGCGTACGAGCGCTCAAAGCCTTCTGCGTCAATCGACGAGAACTGGATACGGCCGCCGCGTTCTTGCGCCTGATCACGGTGCCATTCGTTAATGATAAATCTTTGCAAAGCAACAAGAAGGAAAGAACGGAACCGTCCCTTTTCCTGGTCGGCTCGAGGGATCGTTTGATTTTTCAGGAGCGAGGCTAGAAACGATTGCGTTAAATCCTGAGCGTCGTGATGATCATATCCCTTTCGCCTGAGATAGGCGAATAGAGGATGCCAATAGGTGCGGCACAACTCTTCTAGGGCCCTCAGCGATTGCCTTTCATCGACGCCGGCCACAGCCAAAACAAGGCTCCAACGTGTTGTGTGGAATTGACCGGATTTTGCTTGTGGCATGAGGGGACTATACTGAGCGGCCGAATCTGGGTCTATACCCCATCGGATGATAAACCCAAATCTCACTGCGAGAATGCGTCGCATTCCATTGCATCCGTTAGCTCCCCAAAGAAACTGAAATGTTGGCCCCCCATTCTTGAATTCCTATTTCGAGGCACTGTATCGACCGCTCTTTCGAGAGGCGGCGTTGGAAGGCCTCAGAAATTATGGGAAAGAGCAATGAAACACATCCTCCTCGGCGTTAGTTTGTTTGTTTTCGGAATCGCCACCTCGAACGCACAGGTACCGAAAGCCAAGATGATCATCATCCTGGACGCCTCTGGAAGCATGGTGCAAAAGATCCAGGGCAAGCGCTCAAAAATTGAGATCGCAAAGGAAGTTGTTGGGACCCTGGTTCGCAATCTGGACCCGAATATCGAAGTCGGGTTCATGGTTTATGGACATAGAGCGAAAGGGGATTGCAGCGACATCGAGCTGATGGTTCCGCCGATCGGTTCAAACGCGGACTTGATTCTTAGCCAGTTGAACAAAATCCAACCGAAAGGTCGCACTCCGATTTGCGCTTCCGTCGAAAAAGCAGCGGAAGAACTTCGTTACACCGAAGACAAGGCCTCAGTTGTTGTTGTCACGGACGGAGAGGAAACCTGCGGCGGCGATCCTTGTGCGCTGGGGAAAAAATTGAAAGAGAAAGGAATCGATTTCAAAGCGCACATCGTTGGCTTCGGCTTGGAAAACGGTGAGGGAGCCGGGCTGAAATGTCTTGCTGACGCAACCGGCGGCCTGTTTGTTGAGGCGCGCAGTGCGGAATCGTTAACGGCCGCGTTGAACACAGCGGTGGAGCGAGTCGTCGAATCGAGGCCTGTTTCTGCGCCGGTACCACCGCCTGTGTCAACTCCAACGCCTGGG
>Ga0070706_100000328_pt1 | contig 57851 bp, 57 predicted proteins | sample KBSK5501metaG_FD_65476 | JGI IMG/M metagenome (GOLD analysis project Ga0070706, IMG submission 65476) | Corn, switchgrass and miscanthus rhizosphere microbial communities from Kellogg Biological Station, Michigan, USA - KBS K5-50-1 metaG | ecosystem: Host-associated > Plants > Roots >...
TTCGCCGCGAGCGTCAGTTAAGAACCGCGTCTCCGACGGATTGTAAACAAGATCGTATGCGAGCTGTCTCCCGCGCAGGGCGTCGCCTGGAACCGGAGAGTGTCCCTCGCTGTGGCCTCGCATTCCCACCGGCGTGGTGTTGATTATGATGCTTGCGTCGCTTGATGTTAGTGATTCAATCGGCGATACGAGGATGCCGAATGATTGAGCCAATGCGCGGGCCTTCTCGACGTCTCGAGCAAACAGGCTGACGTTCGCGCCGCTTTGGAGCAATCCATGAATCACCGCTCGAGCTGCGCCTCCCGCGCCGAGCACCGCGCACTTCGCGCCCGCAAGCGCGTGAATGCGCGCGAGTGGTTCAAGAAAAGCCTGGCCGTCGGTGTTGTAGCCGATCAACCTGCCGTCACGGATCACAACCGTATTGACGGCGCCCACCTCGCGCGCTGTTTGATCGAGGTCATCGAGCAGCGGGAGGATCGACGTTTTGTGTGGGATCGTCACGCTGAGGCCTTGCAGGTTCCAATCCATCTCGCGTGCGGTGGGCCTCACCATTCGCGTGATGAATTCTTCGATGTTTTCGACCTCGAGCGGCAGATAAACAAAATCCAAATCGAGTTCGGCGAAGGCCCGATTGTGCATCGCCGGCGAAGCGGAGTGACCAACGGGTGAGCCAATGATTCCAGTGATGCTCGTCGCGCTCGACACCCGCCGGATACGATACTTGTTGATCAGCTCTTCGCAGGTCATCTGACCCGGGGCGCTTTCTTTGCCACGCGCGAGAGAACCATACGTAAGAAAGCTCCCGCGGCTTGGGCCTAATACGCGTGTGATGATTCCCGCTGGTCCCATCGACATTGCGATGAGCGGCTTCGCTTCATTACGCGCGCGCCGAAGCAGCTTGAAGTTCGCGAGCGAATCAGTGATCGTCCGCGCCTGGGTGACTATTTTGTGAATGGCTGCGGGAAGGGAAGTCACACGATCATAAACGGCATTTAGATTATCGGGAGACTCGTCGAAGTTGTGATACGAGACAACTAATCTCGAAGCATCTGGCGAGAGCCTCGCGGCCTCAGCGTAGCTCGCGGCCTCGATGTCGCAGTAGTCGGCGAATCGCTTAGCCCCTTCAACGAGCAAGCGAACGCGGATTTGTTCATCGACGTGTTGCGCTCCGCCTTCGGATATCGCGCGGCAAGTGATGATGACCGGTAGCGGCTTGTCTTCAAGAAGGGGCTTCAAGTTGTTTGGGTTTCCAAAGTCGAAGTCGCGAAGAAAGTCCAGCCTGAGTTCTATCAAATCCGCGACATCACTCGCTTGCTTCATCGCCGCGCGAGCAGCGCTCACGGTGTCTGCAGTTATGACGGCGCAAAGTTGAGGACGAACAGGCATGCTAATTCGAGCGAAGCGTATCACAACGGCTAACGCGCTACCACTAGCCCGGCGGTGTAACCGGCTGCTATGATCGCACTCAAGACAGCTTGGGTAATCACTATGTTGAAAGACAAAAAGATCGCCGTGCTCGGCGCAGGCAAGCTCGGCGAAACCCTGATCCGAGGGCTCCTCGATTCCGGTGTGATCGACATCAGGAACGTGCGAATCACTGCCGCGCATCAGGAGCGACTCGATCAAATGCGTGAGCGCTTCGACGTCGCCGGCACGCTCTCAAACAAAGTTGCATCGACTACCGCGGATATCATCATTCTCGCCGTCAAGCCTCAGACTGTTGCGGTTGTTCTGTCTGAAATCGGCGACAGCTTGCGGCCATCTCAACTGCTTATCTCGGTCGCCGCTTCGGTCAGCACAGCGTTCGTCGAGAAGCATCTGATCGCGCCCGTGCCCGTGATCCGAGCGATGCCCAATACACCTTGTCTCCTAAAAAAAGGAATGACCGGTATCGCCGCCGGGAGCAACGCTTCACGCGAGCATCTCGATTTGGCGAAATTCATTTTTGATTCAGTGGGCCGAACGATTGTCGCGGATGAAAAACACATGGACGCGATAACCGGACTCTCCGCGAGCGGGCCGGCATTCATTTACATCGTCATCGAATCGCTTGCCGAAGCCGGCGTAAAAGTGGGATTGCCGCGCGATGTCGCAACCGAGCTGGCCGCGCAGACCGTCGTCGGCGCGGGCTCGATGGTCCTCGAAACTTCGGAGCATCCGGCGAAGCTCAAAGATATGGTGACCACGCCTGCCGGGTGCACGATCGATGGGATTCTCGAACTGGAAGAAGGTGGACTGCGCGTGACGTTGATCAAAGCGGTCGTCAAAGCGACCCAGCGAGCAAAGGAGCTTCTGGAAACGTAGATGCGGGGAAACGTCATCGCAGGCAGGTGCGCAAGCGAAAATCTTGTAGGGGCGTCCCACCGTGGGCGCCCCTGGGTGTCGCAAGCGGATTACGAATCTACGAAGCGATTCCGGAGGCCAACTCTTGCAGCAAAGGTTAGCCTCGGTTTCGTGCTGATGCTGAGCGTGCTTGCTTCATACGCGAGCGCTCTATTTCAAAAGTCGGAGTCGAGGACTGAGATGGCCGCGGCAAAGTTTCCAGCTTTGGTAGCCGAATACCTAAGAGACCTGCACGCGCGCCATCCCGCGCTTGCCGCCGCTAGTGGGCTTCATGTCTGGGACTCGCGACTCGAAGACTACAGCTCTCTGGCGATCTCGTCGGAGGTCTCGGCGATCAAGTCGTTTCAGCAGCGCCTCGAGAAAATTCCACCGCTCGAATTGCAGTTGACCGATACGTTCGACTATCAAATCCTCGCGTCGAACATGAACGCGCGATTACTCGAGCTCGAAACCATCAAGAGCTACGAGCACAATCCGCAGGTCTACAACGATCCGATCTCGACCGGGCTCTTGCAGATCGCGATGTTCGAATACGCGCCGGCGGACTCGCGTCTTCGCAGTGTCATCGCCAAAGAGAAAGAAGTCCCGCGTCTGTTGGATTCGGCGCGCTCGAATATCAACAAGCCGCCGCCGGTGTTTTTGAAGGTCGCGATCGAGAGCTTCAAAGGCACGTTGGGTTTCGTTCAAGCCGAACTACCGGCGGCTTTTGCATCGGTCAAGGATGCAAAGCTGCAATCCGAATTCAAGAAGTCAACAAAGACCGCCGCCGACGCGATCGCGAAATACATCAAGCATCTCGAAAATATCAAGCCGGATCCCGCCGCGAGCTTTGCGATCGGCAAAGAGAACTACGAGGCGAAACTCAAATACGACGAAGGGCTCGATATTCCAGTCGCCACTCTGCTCAAGATCGCGAACCGTGAACTCGCAAAGACTCAAGACGAGTTCAAAAAGACGGCGTCGCTGATAGATCCGAAGCGGGATGCGCTCGCGGTATGGGCCGATGTTCAACGCGATCATCCGAAGGCCGGCGCGCTTGTGGAAGAAGCGCAGAAGCAGCTCGATGCGCTGGTGCGGTTCATTCAGGAAAAGAAGATAGTGACGCTTCCGCACGGCGAGGCTCCGGTTGTCGCGCCGACTCCGGATTTCATGCGATGGTCGACCGCAAGCATGTGGACCCCCGGTCCCTTCGAGCGCCGGTCGATGCCCGCGCGCTATATGATCACGGATGTCGATCCGACGTGGAGCGACAAGCAGAAGGAAGAATATCTGGGCTCGATCAACTATCCGCAGCTTTGGACGACTTCGATTCACGAAGTGTATCCCGGGCACTTCGTGCAGGGAGTGTTTTTGAAGCAGGTCAAGTCACAGGTCCGCAGAGTGGCGGCGATTGCGCCGGGGAGCTTCGTCGAGGGATGGGCTCATTACACCGAGCAGATGATGATCGACGAAGGATTCGGCGGCGGCGATCCTAAAATCAGACTGGGCCAGCACGCGGATGCGCTTCTGCGATTGTGCCGATTCGTGGTTGGGATTCGAGAGCACACGGATGGGATGACCGTTGATCAGGCTACTCAGTTTTTTATGCGCAATGCTTATATGGGTGAGACGCCTTCACGCATCGAAGCCGAGCGCGGCACGTTTGATCCGACGTATCTGGTCTACTCGGTTGGCAAGCTTGCGATCATGAAGTTGCGAGACGATTATAAGCGCGATCACCACGACGACTTTTCGCTGCTGGAATTTCACGACCGGTTGCTGTCAAACGGCAACGCGCCGTTGTGGGTACATCGGCAGATGCTGCTGCCGGGTGATAAGGGGAAGTTAATAGAGTAATCCGCCGTGCTTGAGTCTCTTCTCAGGTCAGGCTCCTGCGTGATCACCGTGACAGATATTAGATTGCCCGTCCGTATTGCGAATACCTGAGTAGAGGATAACCGCTTACACGTACGCGGAAGATCTGGTTCCGGCCGCCACCTCGGGAAGACTAACCCGCTCAGCGACGATGATCTTGCCGACTTCGTGAAGCTGCAAAAGAATCTCGTGGAGTCGCCCAAGAGCTGGAGCATAAAACGCCAAAAGCATTGACCAAACGACATTCGACCTCTCAGTGAAGAACCCGAACGGCGAGGAGGAAATCATGCACCGCAGCCCGCAGGCGATCCTGGACGAAATTGCCCCGTTGGATGCGGAGCAGCGAGGAAGTGTTGGTGAAGATCAAGGAGCTACTATGAAGTTACTGCCCGTCGTGTTTGAGGAACGCGAAATCCGTCGTGTTTATGACGAGAAGACTGAAACCTGGTTCTTCTCGGTCGTGGATATCATTCAAGTGCTGACTCAGCAGCCCGACTACCAGACCGCCCGAAAATACTGGAATAAGCTGAAAGAGCGGCTAGGTAAAGAAGGCAGTCAGTCGGTGACAAATTGTCACCGACTGAAATTGCCTGCTGCTGACGGCAAAAACTACCTAACCGATGTCGCGAGTGCTGAAACTCTGCTGCGTCTCGTCCAGAGTGTTCCCAGCCCCAAGGCAGAACCGATCAAACTCTGGCTCGCCAGAGTCGGCTACGAGCGAATGCAGGAAATTTCCGACCCCGCCCGTGCCCTCGAACGCGCTCGTGAAACGTGGCAGAAACACGGGCGCAGCGAAAAATGGATTCAGCAGCGAATGACTGGGCAGGAAACCCGGAACAAGCTGACCGACTATTGGGCCACGCACGACATCAAGAAGGGTGATGAATATGCCATCCTCACCAATATCATCCATCAGGAGTGGTCCGACGTCACGGTTCAAGACCACAAGGCCATCAAGGGTCTCAAGAGCCAGAACCTTCGTGATCACATGAGCGAGGCCGAACTTATCTTCACTGCTCTGGCTGAGCTATCCACGCGACAGATCGCCGAAACGAATTCAGCCACGGGCATGCTTGAAAACAAGATAGCGGCAAAGACCGGCGGCAACATCGCTAAACGCGCACGCTTGGAACTCGAAGCCAAGACCGGCAAGAAAGTCGTGACCGGCGAAAACTACCTGCCGCCGGGCACCTTCAAAAGAATCCGAGGGGCGAGGGATGAATGAAACCTCCCACATCGAAGTTTTTCAGTCATCGACGGCAAGGCATCGAGAACCGTTCCGGGCAACGATGCTTTCGCGGATGGATTGCTCTTCACGCTTCAGCGAAACCTAATCGAGATACGAAGTTTCCCCGTGGCATTCACCCGCTGCGCTCATTCGGGAGTCTCTATCATGCGTAAGAAAGCCAAGACACCGCCGCCGACGGGCAGTCAGTTCCTGGTCTACCGGACCGAGGACGGGAAGTTGAAGATCGACGTTCGATTTGAAGGGGACACCGTTTTGCTCTCAACTCGCCGAACTGGTTGCCCTTTAGCTCCATTTCTCACACAGGTCTGGGTGGCCGCTGACACGCAGCAGCAGTTGCTAGATCGGTTGTCGGTATTAGAGCGCGTCGTGTTCAATTGTCCGTGACTGTGCGCCCTAACAATTCATTCAAGCCGAAGCCGCTTCGCGGCTCGGCTTAATTCAGGCGTTCGACAGACTAATCGGAATGCTTGATCGGGTCAGAGCAGGCGTGCAAATTGCGATTCACAACGCATGCGATACGTCACCAGCAAGTCATGAGCAAAACGAATTGCACTTTGCAGGCCTGACGTTCTGACCATCTCTCTAGATAGGAAGCTGGACAGAGGTTGACAACCTCACCGGTCAATTCGCGGTAACGCTCTTTCCAGCCTTTGAAGGATCGCAACCCAATTCGAACCACTGATCCTCGCGCAGAATTTCGTTACAAATAACCCGGCGCTTGTAGTAGAATGCCAGCCGTCATCGAGACGCATGTTCCCTCGGCCACCCTGCTTCTCGGTGGCAAATCTCTGCGAAGTAGACTACGGGCTGGCTGGAGACTCTAAGCTCGGAACCTGGTCCACACGACAAACGCAAGCGTAAGCATCAACGCGCCCGAGCCTAGATCAAAGCCCAACGTTCGACCCACACTACCCGAGGTTGTACCTTGATTCGTAGATCGACCATTCCGGTCAGACACCGGTCGAGCAATTTGGCCGATGGGCTGCTCACCTGGATCACAGACACACCCTGGCGTTCCACAGTCGCACCAGTTGCCAGCTGTAGTGCGGCCGGCGAAAGCAACGCTGGCATATGGACCGTGGCTGGTTAACTCACTCTGAGCAGGTGAAAACAGAAGCGGAAGAGCTAAGATGCAAACAGCCGCGATAACAAGTCGTTTTCTCACGGGTTTTTCCTCCAAGGTGGAATTAGCTGACTCAGAAATGGTTACCAGCCGTGGCAGATCGATTCACCATATCGTCGCGAGCCATTTGGCTCAGACCGTCCAATCACGCGAAACATTTCTAAGACTCACGAACACATTGATTCATTCTGCCGAGCAGTTCTATATGCTGCGCGATGCCGATGCGCTCCAAGAAGTAAGCAGAGTATTGATGAACCTGCCGATAGACAGTTCGAGGCAAATCGGCCTCTACTATTACGCTCTTGCAATCAATCGAGAGGGTCACAGGGAAGAGGCCGAAGCTCTGCTCGAAACACTCGCCGACAATGCGCCCATTACTTACAGAGCGCGAGCGATTCAAACTCTTGGAGCCAATCACAATGACAGAGTCCAGCCTGATGAAGCATTGAGGCTTCAGTATGAAGCGTTGCAGGTTGCGTCGGATAAGAGCGCTGACGGATTGCAGACAACTCTCTTGGCGCATCTCGAGATATCACACCTTAAGAACGGCAAGGGCGATCACAAGGGAGCGTTGGGCATACTCGAAAGCATCTCGCCACTTGTGCAAATCGTAAGCCTACGGAACCCGCTCTATTTCTATTTCTACCGCAACGAACTAGCGGTCGAGTTCGGCGAATTGAACCGCGTCGCTGAAGCGGAAGCAGCAAGCGCAATTGCGCTTTCAGCGCCTTTCGCCTCTGCTTATCCAGAATGGGCCGAGACTCGCCAGGAACTTGAGGCGACGCGTACATCCGCGACGCCTTCGGTTGTGGCAGTCAGTCAAACAGCCGAAGCCATCCCCCCGCCCCGGATGCAGCCCCGCCTCCGACTACAGCCCAAAATAATCATCGCGTTCTGTTGGCCGCCGAGAACCGAACCTTATTTTCAAAGATCAATAATTCCGATTCCAGCAACGTCAACAAATCCTCGCACCGCAATAAGCATCCTTCACCGGGTGCTCATCTGCATTGGATCGCGCGCGCCGCCAGCCTGAAACCGAGCAACCCAAAACACAACGCTAAGGCAATTCATGATTGCGGGGCGAGGCCGCCACCGACGATGACGACCGTGCCTTGCCCATCCGCACGGCGGCGTGCACAGGGATTGGTGTGCCTGAAACACGCTGCCGGGCTCAAAGGACGGGGATGAGTATACCAAAAAAAAGCAGCAAGAGCGCAAAAAGTGCTACAAAAGAAAGTCAACGCCTCAAAGACTCGGTTGCCCCGAAGAACACAAGCAGCAACCCGCGAGTCACGACCGTGATCGAATTTATGGAGACCAATCTCGATCGGAAGATTTCACTGAGCGAGATGGCCGGCGTTGCGAACCTTTCTCGTTCGCATCTCTCCCATCTATTCAAGACGCAAACGGGGCTTTCACCGGGCGAGTACGTGAGGCGGTTGAGGATGGACAAGACAACGCATCTGCTGGCGACGACACTGCTGAGCATCAAACAAATCATGGCAATAACCGGCTACGGCAACAGGAGCGACTTTCTGCGCCACTTCAAGAGGTACTATGAGGTTACGCCGACCGAGTATAGAAACCGCGCTTACATTGCGAAGCGTCGCCAAACCAACCGGGAAAATACTTAGCAGATAGCAGTATTGCTCACATGTTTGCCGTTGTACCCGGCAAAGTATTGTTCGATACTAAGCTTCGGTCTGATGACTGTGGGCGAGTATTCGAGAATCGCTGCCGGCGTCCTCTGGCGAAACTGAGGGAAATGAATGGTGGAAGATTTGGAACTTGTCGATGATGTACCGCCGAGAACGAACAGCAGATCGACGGTTTTCTTTGACGGTTAGAGGGGGTATGTCTTGCGGCGTGGCCGAATCCCAGAACGGGACAGAGCCGCAACATACCCTCTCTGGTTCAAAAGCAGGGCGAGCTTATTGACGATTGGTTGGTTCGACGGTCTGGCGAAACTCAGATTGTAGACCACCCTTTCATAATAGCTCATGAAACGCACAGTGAAATCACGTTTACGATCAACGAGTCAGTCGCTTCACCATCGACCGGCCTCCCGCTTCAGGCCTCCGATAGGACACACGTGTTTTCGGAATCCGTGAGCCTTGAACTTCAAACAACCGACAATTGCTCTCGCGTTAGAATCCCTGGCGCTCCGCCTCGCTCCCTTCAGCCACAGCTCCTCTCCGATAACCGTCTCAAGCGACATCCATCACCGTCGCTGAGATTGTAATCCAGATTCAATCCCCATATAATCGCCCGCGGTTTGTACGTTAGACGGTAACTCCAGAACGAGGCGGAGACTCATGGACGTCAAAACCGCCATCGAAGCCGGAGACGTCGCTGCGTTACAGCGTTTGCTGGCGGCGAGTCCAGACTTCGCGAACACAGCGATTCGTTGGGGAAAGAACAACGAAATCCTGACGCAGCCGCTGCATTTCGTATGCGACAAGGTGTTCGACGGTACGCTTCCCGCGGGGCGTGCGGTTCCACTTGCCCGTGCGCTGATCGAGGCAGGAGCTGACATCAACAATCAGAACGGCGATCCTCTCAATGCAGCCGCTAGCTTGGGCGCCACAGAAGTCGGCTTGCTGCTGCTCGACGCGGGCGCTCGGCCCGATTTGCGAGGACTGTTCGGCGAAACTGCGCTCCACTGGGCCGCGATGATTGGTAATGCCGTTCTCGTTCGGCAGCTTCTTGAGAAGGGCGCGCCCGTGGATATCAAAGACGAGAAGTACGAAGCGACGCCGATCGGATGGGCACTCCACGGATGGAGTGAGCCACCACCGCCTGGAAATCACGGGCGTCATCGTGAGGCCGTAGTAGCTCTCGTCCGTGCGGGAGCGGTCGTCGATCCGAAGTGGTTGGCTGACGCGCAGGCGCGAGGCCAGGCGGACGTAGTTGCCGCTCTTCGCGGCGAGTTGTGACATCCGCCGGGACAAGCAGTTCCGTCTAACCTTCAAATGGAGCCGACGCGCCCAATCGCTGCCGCCGCGGTAGGCGCCTGCGCCGCTGCGATCGGTATCGCGGCAGGTGTGGCTCACTGTCTGTGCTGTCATGTCCACGGGGCGCGCGGCTCATTTGAAAGGTTATGCGGTATGGAGATCATGGTCGCTCTCTCGTCCGCGCACCTCACCGGCGCAGTCTGAGGCACGACGCGTCGGACTCGTGGGCCGATGGTTTGGCGGTACGCTCTCAGTGAGGTAAACATGCCGAAGCAGACTCGGTACTATCTCAACGCGCTATTTCTGCTCGTGCTGCTTGGCGCGGCAACGGCTGCGGATGCACAGGTCGATCAGCAGCGCGCCCAGGAATATTTCAAAGAAGCCCAGGCGCTGTGCAAGCGCGACGGCGGCCGTCTATGGGGTGTGTCGGTCTGCGCACCGATGGTGATCGGCGACATGCGAACGAAGACCTTCGCCACGAGCCAGCCGCCGCCGGACGGGCCGCGGCCGGCAGTTGCCGGTCTCGTGAACGCGCCCGTCCAGTGGGCCGGCGTCACCTGGATCTCGTACATCTGGCAGGACCTGGTCAACGCAACCCCGCAGATGCGGAACGAGATAATGCTCCACGAGATGTTTCACGGCGTGCAGCCGCAGCTCGGGCTGGGCGTGGGGAACCTGGAGAATGAACACCTCGACGCAGTCGACGGACGCTATTGGCTGCAGCTCGAATGGCGCGCGCTCGCGCGGGCGCTCAGGGCCTCTGGAGCGCAGCGAAATGCCGCCGTTCGCGACGCGTTGGCGTTTCGGCAGGCGCGGCGCCGCATCTATCCGGCGGGTGCGGAGAACGAACGAGCGCTGGAGATCAACGAGGGGACTGCGAGCTACGCGGGCACCGTGCTCGCGGCACGGTTGAGGGCCGAAGCGACCGCGGTCGCACTCGATGCGCTGACATCGGTTGCCTCAGGGGAAAGCTACGTCCGGACGTTTGCGTACGCGTCCGGGCCGGCATATGGCGTGTTGCTCGACGATGCTTCGCCGGGGTGGCAGCGAGCGCTGCGCAGCAGCGACGACATCGGCGTCCTGTTGATGAACGCCCTCGCCGTTCAACCGGCGACCGATGCTGGAGGCGCTGCCTCTCAGTACGGCGGCGTCGAACTTCGCGCCGCCGAGCAGAAGCGCGAGCAGTTGCGACAGGATCGTATCAACGAGTTGCGGCATCGGTTTGTCGACGGGCCCGTGCTCGTGGTCCCTGGAGGAAGCAGCGGCTCCTCCGACTCCCGAGGGGCAATCGTGATTCCGGGCAGCGGGACTGTGTATTTCCACACGTACCGTGCGTGGGGACATTGGGGCAACCTCGAAGCCGAGAAGGGCGTGCTGCTCGCGAGCGATGGCCGCACCCGTCGGGTACCGGCGCCCGTCCGGCGGGACGACATTACCTTTTCCGGAGACGGATGGACCTTCAAAGCCGCGCCCGGATGGACCGTTCGCGAAGGGGCGCGGCGGGGCGACTACGAAGTCGTAAGGCAGCAATAGTACGCGGTCGACCCCAACCGCATTGGCGTGTTTGGCGGCAGCGCCGGCGGGCATGTCGCGCTGCTGCTCGGTACGACAGGCGACTCTGATGAAGGGAGGCATCGATGACTACAACCACGATCAAGCCGCGCGTCACGTCCTTCGCTCCACAGTTTCTTGTCGACGACCTTGAGCGCTCGATCGGGTACTACGAGAGGCTTGGCTTCACATTCGGCGAGGCGTGGAACGGCTTCTACGCCATTGGCCATCTAGACGGACTGGAATTACACCTCAAGGAAGCGCCGAAGAACCAAGACGAGCGTCGACACCGGCGTGACAATGAGCACCTCGACGCTGCAGCGGGCGTGGATGGCATTGAAGGCTTTTTCAGGCAGTGCGTCGCCAACGGCGCCACGATTCTGAAGCCGCTCACGCCTACCGCATGGGGCACGAAGGACTTCTACGTAGAGGATCCCGACGGCTACATCATCTGCTTTGGCGGCCGTCCGATGGGAGGCTAACAAGGCGATGGACCCGACCGGCTTGACCAGTCCTCCTGGACGCGCGGTATTCTGCGCCGACGGGTCACCGCTAGGCCGTTAGGCGGCTGTCGGGAGTTTGCTTAGTATCGATTGAGTGGAGGAATATATGGCCCACGGCAAGATCTGTTACCTTGAAATTCCAGCAATAACGGCGGAAGCATCAGCCGGCTTCTATAGCGCCATTTTTGGCTGGACCGTGAGAAAGCGTGGCGACGGTGAGCTTGCATTCGACGACACAGGCGGCGTTAGCGGAACATGGGTGAAGGAGAGCGACAGAACTCCAGACGAACAGACACGCATATACATCATGGTGGATGATATTTCGGACACTCTCAAAAAGATCGAGGCCGCTGGTGGCATGGTGCTGACGCCACGAACGGACATCGCCCCAGGTTCTGGCGCATTTGCCGTTTTCGCGGATCCCGCGGGCGCCGCATTCGGTTTGTACGAGGAGCCAAGGCGATAGCGACTGAGCAGCCGCCTACCTTCGAATAGAGCCGACGCGCCGTTGAGACCAGACGCCGCGCGGCTCATTCGTATCGTTAGGCAGCCAGACACTCGGCAGCCAGACACTCGGACACTGGACACCTTAATGTCGACAGCCGATTTCGACAACGACCCATACTACCAGGCCGTTACCGCCATCGACGCAGGCGACGTCGACCGCCTGCAACTCCTGCTCGCCGCCCATCCCCAGCTAGCCAGCGACCGGCTTGACGACTCGCCCGAGTGGTTGCGGCGCCAGCTTGGTGCCGCGGCGGATGGCTTCTTCAGCCGTCCCTATTTGCTGTGGTTCGTCGCGGAAGATCCAGTTCGCAATGGCCGCCTGCCCCTAAACGTAACCGAGATCATCCACGCCATCGTTGCTGCTGCACGGCAGACACATGCCGCGACGCTGCAAGAGCAACTCGACTCGACTTTGCGGCTCGTCTGCTGGTCGGGCGTTGCGGCGGAGTCAGGCTTTCAACTCGAGATGATCGATGCGCTCCTCGACGCGGGAGCATCACCAGCCAAGAATCCGAACAATGCGCTCGTGAATGGCCATGTCGGCGCCGCCGAACACCTTCTCTCCCGCGGCGCCATCCTGACGCTGGGAGCGGCCCTATGCCTGGAACGTTGGGACGAGGCCGAACGGCTTAATGCTGAAGCGACGCCGGAGATTCGGCAGTTCTCTCTCGTCCTCGCGGCGCTCAACGGCAGGGCTGCCGGCGTCGAATGGATTCTTGCACGAGGTGCCTCACCGAACGAACCCAGTGCGGATCTCTACGCGCATGGCACGCCGCTGCATCATGCCGTGTGCTCGGGGTCGCTGGACACGGTCAGGGTGTTGGTCAACGCGGGGGCTGATCCACAGCGAGCCGATTCTGCCTGGAACGGGACACCGCTCGGCTGGGCTGAGTACTACGAGCAGAACTCCGATGGGAAGCGGAAGCTGCGCTATGCCGAGATTGGCTCGTATCTCCGTGGGGTTTCCTGATTGAGGGACGGACTCGCGACGTCTGCCTAACTCGAACGTGCAGCGTCGCGCGCGATCCAGTGTTAATCTCGATTCGAGTGCGGCGTCGTTGCGCCCGCTGGCGCCTGCACTCGATGTCTATCGCTCATTAGCAATCGGCGAAAGGAATCCGGCCAGACTAAAGGATTCCTCAAGGATCGGAACGACTATGAAAGCCAATCATTTCATGTTCCCACTTCTCGTTCTGTTGTTCTGCGTGCCGGTTGTCAGCGCACAGAACTTCACGGTTTCACAAACCGGGGTGTTTCGTCCGCAAAATAAGAAAGTCTTGCTACTGAAAGATTCAACAAGTCAAAAGAAAATTATTTTGTTTCAGACCAAGCTCCGAGTGAACACCGACGGCTCGCCTTTGTCTTATCACCCTCAAGACCCGCGCGGGAGGGACAAAGCGCTCAATAACATCTGCAACGCGATCGTCGTCAAGAAGGATGGTTCTGACGCCAATATGTGCCTTACACGATTCGGCGAAGCAATATCTGTCTTCGAGAGGTTTCGCGATTCCAACTTTCAAACGGTCCCGCCGGGTTTTCGAATTACCTGGCAGAATGTGCTGGCAACAGTCAAAGTCAACGGCAAAGACGTTCCGTGTATTTTCCAATCAGGAGACTTCGAAGGCTTCTTCGGTTCGCTGACCGCTTTGAAGAATGGTCTGACCTCCGGCCTGGGTGAATGCGAGATCAATAATCAGGTAAATCCGATGACAGTTCCGGCGTTGGTATTGGCAGGCGGCGCAAACGTCGTGAAAGACTTCGGCGCCAAAGTAGGTGATTTGCTGGTTGCCTTCAATCCTAAGACACAGCTTTTTAGTTCGGCGATAATCGGCGATACGGGACCGAGGGACAATCTAGGCGAGGGCTCAGTGTTGTTGAACATGAGACTTCTAGGAACTACGACTCCGCCAACCAACAAAACGGAGACCTTCAGGCTCTCGATTGAAGACACGCAGGTGTTGGTAGCAATCATTCCCGCGTCCCGATCATTCCACGAAAGTAAGCCATTCACCGCCGAGAACATCAATCAGCGGGTAAGAGATTGGCAGAGAGAATCGGGATTTGATACGCCGGAGAAATTTATCGAGTTTTTGAAATCAATCCAACCTCGCCTGAGATAAATTGGTCTCTCACATGCCAGAAAATCCCGGGGGCTGTGAGTTGTTTATCGCAGGCCGGAACCCCCCTCTGCCCCGAGAGTAATTTTAAGCGCAGAGTTCTTCTCCTGAATTACGTCTTAGATAATGGAGGAGGCTAGACGGTCTTTTTGATAACAAATCGATTTACCTGGGCGTTATGAAAATCATAAGAAGGGGGTTCGAATCATGAAAAGGACAATCTGTACGCTGGCAACTACCTTATTCCTGATGCTTGTGGCCGGGTCGGTCGTTACCGCTCGGCAAAAACCGCGGCATCCGCAATCGTTCGTCCCTTACGCCGGCGAGACCGCAACTGTTCAGAGCGCCCTCACCAAACGAATCACGGTACGACCGATGAAAAAGAAGACGAATTGCGAAGCAATTCAAAACGCGATCAATGATCTTTCCGCGGAAGGCGGGCAGGTGGTCGTTCAGGCAGGAACTTATACGTGTCAAATTCCCCTGGTCATCGACCGTGACAATGTTGAGCTTCACGGCGAGGGACCCGCAACGCTTCTTCGGCTGGCCGATGGCGCAAATGCGCCTGTGCTTATCGTCGGACAGACTATCCCTGTTCCCACCGCCACGCGCCATAACATTGTGGTTTCTGATCTGGTGATCGATGGAAATCGCGCGAAACAAACTTTTGAGTGTTTGGGTGGAGATTGCACAGCGAGCAATGCTTTGAGGAACAACGCGATCACACTTCGCCGGGTCACAGACGCGAGGATCGAACGCGTTGCCGTTCACAGCGCACGGTCTGGCGGGCTCGTGAGCGAATTGACTTGCCGCAGACTCACGATTCGTGACTTCACATCTTTTGATAATCACTTCGATGGCCTGGCGGGATACGAAACTGAAGACAGCGTATTCTCAGGGCTGTACCTGCATGACAACCTGGCGGCCGGTTTTTCGTTCGACATAGCCTTCAGCAACAACATCATCAGCGACACCGTAATCGCCAGCAATGCCAAGGTAGGCATTTTCATGCGCGACTCCCGCGACAATGTGTTTAAGGGGCTTCAGATCAGAAATAGTGGAGAGCATGGTGTCTTCCTTGCTCAAGTGGACACTGATACCGCGAAGCCTGCGTCTGGCAACACTTTTATCGGCTTGGCTGTGTCAGGCTCCAAAGGTGCCGGCTTAAGGGCGAATGATTTATCGTGCGTGAGCAACATCGTCATCGGCTCGCAGTTTATCGCCAACACGCAGGGTTGCATCAGCGAAGCAAGCCCCGGTCTCGTTCTAAGCTCCGGGAACATATGTCGCTAATCGGGTGGAGCCGCTTGTGATCCATATCTTGGGTGTGACGGAGCTTCGTATTTCTGCCTGGGGACTGAGCGCCCCAGGTTATCCATAGATTCAGATCGCTACGTCGAATCTGCCGCGACCCGCGGCAAATTCTTCGTTGGCGATTTCTATCGTTCGGTTAAACCGCTATCAGGAGGACTCGACTATGGCAACAGCACAATTTGAAGTCGCAACTTATCAGTATTACGACTGGTCATCCAGACAGACCGGAAAGACCAATTTGATTCTCAAAGGCACCGGAGGCCAGACCTGCTCGGTGTGGTTCGTAGAAGACCCCGCTGCCGCTCTTCCGGTGGCGAACCAGGTCGCGCCGAACTACTACGCCTTCTACTACCATCACAGTCAGTTGCAACACCTCATCGATATGTTGAGATACGAGAAGCCGATCACAGTCTTTTTCAACAATGACAGCGGATTCAACAACTCGCGAATCTCGACTTCTGATGAACCGGTAGGGGAGGGCGAAGAGGCCTAACCTCGGCGTTTCAACACGGAACGGCTTTCGGCGGCGCTTGCCGTCACCGAAGCCGTTCCGCGCTTTACCGGTTTCACTCTTTCAGTACCGCGCGCTCACCACGATCGCCGGTCCATTGAAAGAGACATTAATCGCTTTATTCTTGCAGCGTATCCCCGCTCGTTTTCGTCAACATAAACAGGGAGGCATACGATAGTTCTTGATATCGGGATTTAGCCTTCGTTTCTCCAGACCGCTTGGAGAGCTTTTCTCAGTCTCCAATAGCAGCGCACAACGATCAATCCGATCTTCAGAGGAGGTTCGAATATGCCCTGGAATCCTACGATCGTCGATTCTCAGATTCTCGCCGTTCACGCGGCTCTAGTGCCAAACGGCAACGAGGGAGAGGTCGTGCTCTTCGGCGGCGATGAGCATTGGCGAGATCAGCAGGAACCGGGCGGCAACTTTCGAAAGACGCGCGTCTATGACGTGCAGACAAATTCTCTGGTTGCCGTATCGATCCCATCTCCTGATAGCGACGTGTTCTGCTCGCACCATGCGTTCGCCAGGGACGGGCGGCTCCTCATTGCGGGCGGCACGCAGAAGTGGCCGGAAAGCGACGCGCACGTCCACGGTCTGGATTTCATCGGGCATCGGCGTTGCTGGCTCTACAACTACAAGCAGCGCGTTTGGACCGAAGTGTCGAAGCTTACACAAAACGTTGATTTGCCGGACGAGCCGCATTCGGGTGGGCGTTGGTATCCGGGTCTGGTGCCGATGGGCAACGGCGAGGTCGCGGCGTTTTTCGGACATCTGGACCAGCAGGATTTTCGACACCGTAATACTCTGCCGGAGCGCTTCAACCAAAACGGAAATTTTTGGACAAGCATGCCGAAGGTCATGGGAACTGCCGGAGAACCGGACACGGACGGGCGGCGATTTCTGTTTTTCGCGCGGGCGTATCAACTCCCGAATGGGCGATTGTTTTTTGCTACCCCGATGCCCGCGAATTTTTCGGGTAGCACCGAAGGCACGCACTTCTCGACGGCTTACGATCCTTTTTCCGGGGATTATGTCGACCCGAAAATCGCAGAGCCAGACGGCGCTTATAGCGGTTGGGACAGGCCGGCCGTGTTATTGCCCCTGTTGCCAACCGAGGATTACCGGGCCCGTATCGTGTTCGTCGGCGGAGTGAATCCGCAGCGGCTGGATTTGGGGGCGGCGTCGCCGGGGTGGACGGCGACGGCGGGAAGGGCCGCTGCGGTGGCGGCCCGCGACCGCAGATTTGCGAACGCCGTCTTGCTGCCCACTGGAGAGGTGTGCGTAGTGGGTGGCTGCCACGAATCAGGGAACACTAATACGTCATCGCCCCCGCCGGAGGATCCGGTGCTTGAAGCCGAGATCTACAGCCCCGGTATCAACTGGGCCACTGGCACGTACTCGAATCCGGATGCCTGGTCGGTGAAGCAGGCGGGCGTTCACACGCGGAACTATCATTCCACGGCGTTGCTGTTGCCCAACGGCAAAGTGTGGGTCGCGGGCGGCGATACGAACTCGTCGTCCGGTAACCCGGATGACGACGTGACGCTGTCTAACGGCGTGACGAAGAAGCGAGGCATTAAACAAATCGAACTGTACGAACCCGATTACATTGCGACGGCGAACCGGATCCGGATCAATGACTCCCCAATGGTTCTGGCCTATGACGAACCGTTCACGCTAGAGATCGATCGCGCGGCGACGAACGTGAAGTATGTGGCGCTGATACGCGCCGGCTCAGTGACGCACTCGACCAACAACGATCAGCGGTTCGTGGCGCTGACCATCAATTCGCGCAGCGGCAACACGCTCAATCTGACCGCGCCGCCGAGCGGCAACGTCGCGCCTCCCGGCTACTACATGATTTGGGTAGTCGATAACAGCGATCAGCCGTGCCAACTGGCTAAATTTGTCCGCCTGGCGCATGTGGGTTGCACAGTAATCACGGATCGCTCGACCTTCTCCAACGAAGAAGTCGATGCCTTGGGCGGTGGCGGTCAGGCGACGTTCAATAATTCCATCTACGTTGAGTTCGATGGGTTCATTCACACCGAGTTAACCGGAACACCGGCCTTTACGGTCCAGTGGGCGGACACAAGCGCAACGGTTCCCGCGGCCGATCTGACACTGATTCCCGGAGGGCGGCTGCAGGAGGTGAATCCGGGGTTTGCGGATATTCCTCAACGTATCACCTATCCGTTTCACGTGCGGTTTTTCAATCTCAACACATTCTCGACGTTCCCGGATAAAAGGCAGATTCGAGTGACGTTCACGCTCGGACATCATACGTGCACTCAGACTCTCGATCTGACTCACTCACCCAATCCGTATTCGACCGACATCAATGTATCGGAAAACAATCCGTCGTGGTTATCCACCGATGTCCGGGTGTTTTCAATCCAGGCGGGTCAGCCGAAATTCGGAGACGTCGTGCAAGGCATGTCCAATCCAATCCAGTTTATCCGCCAGTGTCTGGACAAGCTCAACAATCCGGCCAACAACGGCAACGCTCTGTTTGAGGGCCTTTCGACTTCAGCGACATTGGACCTGGCGACCCTGGGTCCGTTTCCCTTTATGTTGCCGGTTTATAACTATGCGATAGCGCGGGTCAGGTATCGTGCTACCACAACCGTAGCGCAACACGTGAAGTGTTTTTTCAGGATGTTCAACGTTGCGGCGACCGGACTCGAATTCAATTCTACAACTTCCTACGACCGGACGGCGGTGGGACCCAACACGGTTCCGCGTTTGGGCATCGCGGGCGGTGAGATTGCCTCGATCCCATTCTTTGCTTCGGATCGAGTCGAAACGGTTGAGGGCCAGCCGGGCGCAACCTCGATGGATTCCCAGCCGCTCGACTCGACATACGACATACGCGATATTGCTCCCAACCCATCGGGCAGCGAGGTGAGCGTATATTTCGGATGCTGGCTCGACATAAATCAGACGCGGAAGCGATTCCCGCTCAGTCCTGGTGGCTCGAACGGCCCGTGGCCAGACGCATCCTGCCAGTCGATTCAAGAGCTCACTCGCGCGCGGCACATGTGCATCGTATCCGAGATCTTCTTCGATGAGGACTTGACCGTCGAGGGCGAGACTCCCGATTCCAGCGATAACCTCGCACAGCGCAATCTGGCGATCCTGCACTCCGATAATCCCGGCGGCCCGGATTCGCACACCGTAATGCACACCTTCGAGATCCAGCCCTCATCGGGATTATTCACAAAGAAGGTTCTCGAAGCCGGGTTCACGCCGGAAATGGCTGCGAACCCGGCTTTCAGCCAAAAGCGCCTCCGGCTGGACGAGCTTATCTTCCGATGGTATGACCTGCCGCCGGATAGCGAAGTCACGGTCTTCTTTTCCGACATCGACACAGCGGAGATCGAAATGTTGGCCGCGTTCCGTAGAAGTCCGCTCGCCTGTGAAGTCGTTGATAAGCACACACTGAAGCTCAAAGTTGCGGGCGCAACATGGATCCCAATTCCCGGTGGACGCGCGCTCAACATCCCGGCTCTGTTGTCGGTCAAGCTACCCGATACAGTCGTCTATGGTCAGGAGTATCACGCGAGCATTCACCAGGTTTCGGGAGCGACGCGCCAGATTATCGGCGCGTGCGAATTTCGGATAATCGTGTCGAAAGCCGAGTTGATTCTCGATGATGAGATTCGAACGCTTTCAGTTTTCAAACACATCCTCACCACGATTCCGACAGACAATCGCTGGTATCCGCTGATTCAGCGCTACGTGCATCACATGGGCGTGAAGGTCGACGCGTTAGGCGGCGATGCGGATTCAGTTCATCCGAACCCTAACGGATCAGGCCAGCCGTATGTGCCCCCGGTTACGCAGATCGATCACAAACCGTGTTGGCATGGATGGGTTGTAAGTCTTGTGCTGGCGCTCACGCTGTTGCTCTTTGGCCTCTCGAATACGCCGGCAATGCTTGCGCTTGTGCTTGTCACCGGCATCGTGTTGCTCGTCGTTTTCATAGCCTTTTGGGTGAGAGCCTGCTGCGGGCGTAATCGATGCGCTCTGCTTGACTACCTGACGCTTGGATCCGCGACTGCGCTCGCCGTGCTGGTCATACTCGCGCTGTTGGGAGCAGGGAGGCTGTTTACAAATCCAGCGATTGTCACCGCGGCAATCCTCACACTGTTGTTTGTGATCAGTTCGTTCTTGCTGCGATGCCGCGGTGCTTGTTGCGATGGGCCCGCCGATGATTGCAAGCCCGATAGACGAATCTCATCAATTGGCCTGTTGAAAGGATGATGAGCGGGGATGCCGTGATCCCCGCTCGTTGATTCCCGGCGAGCCTGCTTGCGTTACATTTTGTTCGAGTTCTTTGCCTTCGCGGGCTTCTTCTCAGCCGCGCCTTCGACCGTCATCTGATTGTCTACGGACTTCACACACTTGACGGCCCTGGCTACGCGGGTGGCCGTTCCTTTTTGCGTCGGCTTCTTGGCCATTCCTTTCAATGTGACAACGGCCGCAGTTGTTGACACATCGATCGAAAGGTCCTTTAGCGAAGCCGCCGCCGCAATCCTCGCTTTTACGTCGGCGGTAATCTTTGCGTCGTCGGTCTTCGAACAGTCGACCACGGGTTTAGCCTTCTCGGGTTTGGCGTTCTTGTTCTGGGCGTAAACAACTCCGAATGCGAGCAGCACTACAAGTAGAACTATAGGGACTCTCTTCATGAGTTCCTCCTTTTTGATATCGATTGTTGGATTAGCTGGTTGCCCCAGGACAATCACAACCAGTAAGCGGTGTCATAATAAACGCAAACGCTCAGCCGGGCAACACCGAGAAGAAAGAAACTGAGAAGCGTGGTTTTGTCGGCGCCTTGATTCGTTCAATTCAGCTTGCGCCCGCGCCAGTCGGAAAGAATTTCGCGAGCTGCGTTGTATCCAGGTGCGCCCATCACTCCACCGCCCGGGTGAGTTCCCGATCCACACAGGTAAAGCCCCTGCAGCGGCGTTCGATACTTGGCCCAACCGGCGACCGGACGCATGAAGAACAACTGATCGAGCGTCATATCGCCGTGGAAGATGTTTCCACCGGTCAGCGAGTACTCGCGTTCCATATCCAACGGAGAAATAACCTGCCGGTGAATGATTGAATCGCGAACGTTCGGCGCGTATTCTGACAGCGCGTCGATGCAGCGATCGGCAAACTGGCCTTTGATTTCATCCCAGTTCGCGTCCTTCAAAGTGTAGGGCGCGTATTGAGCGAAGATGCACATGATGTGTTTGCCCGGTGGCGCAAGCGAATCATCGTACGTCGTCGGTATGGTGACTTCTACAAGCGGGTTCTCTGAAGGCCGGCCCGCCTTTGCGTCTTCCCACGCCCGATCCACATATTCCATCGAAGGGCACACGTGAATGGTCGCTTTATGCTGCGGGCCGAGTTGCGTACCCGGGATCGCTTTGAAGCCGGGGAGAGAATCGAGCGCGAGGTTGATCTTCATCGAACAACCCTCTATGCGAATCTTCCGAATGTCACCGCGAAACTCTTCATCGAGTTCACTGGCATCGATCAGCTTGAGGAAGGTGATCTTCGGATCAGCGCTCGAAATTACCACGCGCGCGTGAATCTCATCGCCGTTTGGAAGCGCGACGCCGTAGGCTCGGCCGTTGCGCACGAGCACGCGAGCTACGCCGGCGTTGGTTCTGATCTCGACGCCTTTCGACTTTGCCGACCCGGCGATCGCTTCACTGATAGCGCCCATGCCTCCGCGAACGAAGCCCCACAATCCGCGAACGCCGGTCGCGCCTCCCATCACGTGATGCAGCATTATGTAAGCGGTGCCCGGCGTCGACGGCCCGCCGTTGGTTCCGATCACCCCGTCGGTCGCAAGCGTCGCTTTGATGTGCTCAGACTCGAAGCGCTCGTCCAAATAAGCGCGAACGCTTTGAGTCATGATCTTGACCAGATGAACGATGTCCGGATCGCGAAACCGCAACGCGTCGAGCCCGAGTTTTCCAAGCTCAATCAGATCGCCGAGCTTGCGCCGAATGATGTCCGGCGGAGTCGTCATCAGCAGACCCTCAACCCATTCCGCAAGCCGCGCGAGCTTCTGTTCGTATTCGGGATAAGCGTCGGCATCGCGCCTTGAGAACTTCGCCAATTCCTTCTGCGTCTCGGCCAGATCCTGCCAGAAAAACAAATGCCGCCCGTCGGGAAAAGCGGTGAAGAACGCCGGATCCTTCGGGTAAAGGTGAAACCCGAATCGCTCCAGCTCGAGTTCGCGGATGATTTTTGGTTGAAGCAAGCTGCATAGATAAGACAGCGTCGACACTTTGTAACCGGGCCACACCTCTTCGGTGACGGAAGCGCCGCCGATCACGTCACGCCGTTCGAGCACCAACACCTTGAGGCCGGCCTTTGCCAGGTACGCGGCGGTCACAAGTCCGTTGTGCCCGGCGCCGATTATCACCGCATCGAAGTCATTGGCCATCAATTTCCCTTATGCGCGCGTATCCAAAGCTCATCCACCGAGCCTTCTTTTAGCATCTTTGTTATGTAAACAATCTGACCAGCGTGAGTCCCAAGATGAATCGCGATGTTGAAGATCAAATCGAAAACCGTCGGAACGTAGTCAATCTCATCGGTCGCATCGAGAAAACGTGACGCGTCGAATGAGTCGAGCACTCGCGAGGCTTGAGCGACTGTCTCATCGAACGTTCGCAGCAGTTCTTCCTTTGGAACGGGCCCGCGCTCGGCGAACTCCGAGCGGCGGTCGCGATGGTACTCGATACCACCGACTCCGCGTGAGAGATAATGCCGCATCGAACCCGAGACGTGCAGGACCAGATTGCCAACGGAGTTCGACGCTTCATTGGGTCTCCACCAGAGTTGCTCTTCGTTTAGTTCCTGAACACATTCGCGGATCTGAGCCGGAATGATCCGGGTTATTCGGCCTCGCAACGCGTTGAGGGCTACGGCGCTTAAGTCGTTTGGTGGTTCCATGGAGGTTTCCTTGCTTGAAGTCAAACGCAGAATTCTATTGATTGATCACAGGCTTTGCAAAGCGCCTCCGCGGACAGTGCGGGTCAGGTTTTCGCGCTTCCGGAAAAGAGAGAGAGTTTGAAGAGCGGGAAAACCTCCCACGCCCGAGACTGTGTGAAACCTCCGAGGATGCCACGGGCTTGTCCCGTTGGAGGTTCACGGTGCCTGCCACATACGGCCGGTTTGGGGGCCAAGGATGCCACGGGCTTGCCCCGTGGAGGTTTCACGCTCGCAGCTAATCGCCGAATAGCCTTGCCGCCAAGCTAGCAGACACGTGAATCTCCACGGGGCAAGCCCGTGGCATCTAGCCAGTCGTTTGCAATTCGTTGTGGCAGCGATTGTGACCCTCCAACGGGACAAGCCCGTGGCATCCTAGGAGTTTTCACAGTCGCTGTTATAGTCGATGCGCGAAAATCTGACGCGCACCCCCGGGGCCACGTTTGCATAGACGCACGGCCGCGATATGATTCGGTGGACGATCTAAGACCGATAACGGCGACTTCAATGGTCGCGCCAGAGGACCGCGGTGATAAGAAGGGAAGTAATCATACGGCGATTGCTATGGAGTGCGCCGACTTGTCGCCGCGTTTTGAGTTCGCTGCACAGGCTTCAAAGCGGCGACAAGGCGCGGCGCTCAATAGCATTGCTGGGTCTCGCCTTCGCTGTATATCTCACTGTGAGCGGCAACGCTCAGACTCAAACCAGTCAGCAGGGAAAACCCGCCGAGCAGGTCTACAAGAACATTCAAGTGCTCACGGGATTGCCGGCGTCTGAACTTGATGGAGTCATGCTTTTCATGTCGGCGTCGATGGGAGTCGGCTGCACTCATTGCCATACGAGCTCCTGGGAAAATGATGATAAGACTACGATGACCGCCACGCGGCGAATGATCGTGATGACTCGCGCGATAAACAAGGAGAACTTCAGCGGCAACCCGGCGATCACTTGTTACACCTGCCACCGAGGCCAGCACAACACCGAGCCGCTTCCGCCTATCGATATCGCGACGAATCCGGCCGCCGATGTAACGGTGGTTGCTTCTAAGCCTGGCGCGCTGCCTTCAACCGATGAAGTGATTGCGAGATACGTTAGCGCGATTGGAGGCGAGGCCGCGATCGCGGCGATCAAAACGCGAGTGTCGCGCGGCGCCGAGACCACTACCAATCGAATGACTCCGCCGCAGACGCTTCCAATCGAGATCATTCAAGCTGCGCCCGACAAGCTGCTGATCGCCAGAAATAATCCGCGCGGCGCGACACTCGAAGGCTTCGATGGCTCGAAAGCCTGGACCAAAGACACGCGAGGCGTACGTGAACTGGCAGGCAAGGAATTGATTGAGATCAAACGCGAAGCTGACTTCTTCAGGTACTTGAAGATAAAAGAGAGCTATCCGCAGATGCGAGTGCTCGCGAGGGAGAGGGTTCGAGAGCGAGAAGCTTATGTCGTCGGCGCGACCTCACGCGACGACAGCCGGGAGAAGCTGTACTTCGACGTCGAGAGCGGTCTTTTGGTTCGCAGGTCGCTGGCTTTCAAGACGGCATTCGGTTCGATACCCGAAGTGATGGACTTTGATGATTATCGAGACGTTGATGGAGTCAAGCTTCCGTTTGTGATCACGTGGTCGCGCCCCCCTTTTGGGTTTGTGCGAAAGCTAACCACGATCAAGCTCAATACACTTGTAGATGGCGTCAGGTTTCAAAATGGTCAGTAGGGGCGGCATCGCGAGCTAAGCTCAGTTGTTATTCTCAGCTCAGATGAACAATGACGACCTCAAAACCGAAGCCGATCTCCTGATTCAACACTGCGGATTGCGGGAATTACTTGCTCCGTATTCTAGTTGGTTCATCGGCGGCAGCTACAGTTATGACTTGATGTGCTGGAGAGATCTCGATGTCTACGTACTCGATCCCGGCCGCGATTTGAAGCGTTGCTTTGAGATCGGCTACGAATTGACCGAGCGGGTCAGCGCCTTCAAAGCCCGGTTCACCAACAACCGTGGGCGTGTTCAGGAGGGTCCCGACGGCTTCTACTGGGGGATCAAGTTGGGTGACAACCGGAAGGGCGCGTGGAAGCTCGACCTGTGGTTTCTGGAACAGGCGGATTACAAAGAGCACGCGGCTTATTCCTCTCGGCTGCGCGACAGATTAACAACCGAGAGTAGATCAATTATTCTCACGATCAAGGAAGCCTTCTGGCGCCGGCCCGAGTTTCGAGTCTCCATCACCAGCGACATGATCTACCGTGCGGTACTTGATGAGGATGTGAAAACGGTTGCGGAATTCGAAACGTTCGTGCAAAACAAATTGATCTAGCCAGTCTCCTTCGAGCAGTCTCATACGCGAGCGCACTACTGATTCGATAGGTGCCTGTTCGGTGCTCGATCTATCGCTTCCCAACTTAAAACCTGAAGGGCTCATAGTCATGATTGATCCTCGAGCCGGGGTCATTGACAGAACCTAGCGAGGGGTCAGTCTGGTTTGACTGCGGGTTGGCCGTGTAGCCGTTCAGCTAGCCACAGGTTTACTAATGTTTCGGGCAACACTCCTCGCGCGCGCGCCGCAGCATCGAGCTCAGCGTAGACCTCTGGATCAAGTGTTACTCTCCGTCGGCGCTTCGCTCTCATTTCGAATTCGACTTCGTGAGTCTCATCCCGATAATCAGCCAGACTATGGCAGTCCCAGAACTCACCGATCTCTTTCGGCGTGCGAGCTTTGGAAATAGGCGTCAGTTGCGCGTCATCATTTTCGTTCATAACGTCTTCGCTCCTTCTTATCCATGTCTCGGGCGCTCAGGATAAGAACAAAGTGTCCCCGACTTGAATGAACGACTCGTTGACTCATTGGGACGCGGACTGGTACGTTTGCGTGTACTTCATGTGATACGACAATATCGAGGAGATTCACTATGCAGCGAGTTGTCTTAGACCAGGACGTGAAGCCCATTTCTGAGTTTCGTGCGAATGCGGCGTTGCTTGTCAAACAGGTTCAACGAACCAGACGCCCACTCGTTATTACTCAGCAGGGCAGGAGCGCCGCCGTGCTGCTCGATGTCTCCGAGTATGAGAAGCTGCTTGCGAAGCTCGAGCTTCTCCAGGACATCCATACCGGTGAGGATCAGATCGACAACGGACAGGGAATCACTCACTCGGCTGCGCGCAAGAAGGCCCTCGGGCGAATCGGCAAATGAAAGTCATCTGGTCCCCGCTCGCGCTCGATAGGGTCAACGAAATCGCGGACTACATCGCGGAGGATGATGCTCAGGCCGCGAGAGTGTTTCTGATCGACATCTTCGGCGTCGTGGCGAGACTTGAGAGTTTTCCGAATTCCGGCCGAATCGTTCCCGAGGTCAAACGCCCGAATATCAGAGAGATCATCTTCGGAAATTACCGGGTTGTCTATCGCGTTGAACGTAAGCGAGTCTCTATCCTGACCGTTCGACACGGCAAACAAAGATTGCCCCTGAAGGAAATCAAGTAGACTGAAAATCGACTGAACTCGTCAGGTTTCATCAGCGTTTAGTGCGCGATTGTGCGCCAGCGCTTCACGGGGCTTCCGAATAGTCCAACTTGAAGTATCCGCTGGCGTCGCCCACTATCAACACGAATTTCTTCCCGCTTATCTCGACGTGAGTCACACCTTCGGGCTTGAGCTTCGCATCCAGGTCCGAGCCCTTGCGAAGCGCCGTCTCGCCGAGCGGTTGATCAACGCTGCCGTCCCATTCCCAAAGCGTGAACTCGGCCTTCTCGTGATGCTCCGGGGCGCCGGCGATGATCAGAAACAGGTTCAACTCGGGATCGTATTGAATGTCACGAATGCCAAGTCCCCCGAGCGGCAGCGCAATAGCATGAGGCTCGGCGAGTTGCAGGTTGTCAGTTGAAAACGCGCCGGTCGGATTCTTGAGCTTGATCGCTACCACAAGAGCCTGGCTGTCTTTGATGAGCGGCGAGCGCAGCCCCAGGAGCCAGCGGCCCCGCTTGAAATCCCATGCGATTCCTTCAATGTTCAGGCCGCCTTCGTTGCCTTTCTTTTCGCCTTCGGCCTTAAGCTCCGGAACGTTGCTGATCAGAAAGTCGCGCAGGTTGGTGAGCGTCTCCGACTTTTGAACGGTCTGAGTTGCCGGATCAAATGCAAATCGCACGAGCGCGTTTCGCTCTCCAGCGCCCGGCTTGGATTGAGAGCCGATGACATAGAAGTACGTTCCGTCAGAAGTGATGCCTTCGGGATCCTCGACGACCCCGCCCGTCGATACCGGCTTCACCGAACCAACTTGCTTACCCGATTCGTCGAGCTCCATCCAGAACACCTCGCTCTGGTTGTTGTCGTCAACGAACATGACGCCGCGCGTTCCCGGGACAAAGGTAACCGCGGATGCTTCATAGGTTCCGCCGGAGAATGGAATACCGCCTCCTGAAATCGGAGGCTTCACCTTGATCTTGCCTTTCGAGGTAGTTTCGATGCCCGCTTTCTCACCGCCAGACCGCATCGAGTTGCCCACATAGATTGCGAGCCCAACGCCAAGTACGACCGCGATCACCTGAGCGAGTATGCGGCTAAGCCCGCTGATGTACGCCGCCTTCAAGCGTTCGTCTTTTCCTTTTTTCTTTTTCTTCTTCTTTTTCTTGTCTTCGGCGTCGGCCGCTTCTGTTGTGGATGGTTCGGCGATCGCGTCGTCAGAAGCCGCCGGTACCAGGGGCACTGCGACCACTGGTGATGGCGGCGCAGCCTCGATCTTTTCCGCTTCCGGCGGGCTGATTTCCGCGCGCTTCCTCACCGCTTCAACGGCCTCGCTTGAGAGAACGGCGGTAAGATTAGCGGCGGTTTCCCCCGGATTTCTGAATGTGAGGATGGTTTGACCGAGTTGGACTTTGTCGCCGTGCCGAAGCGCGTGAGCATCGGAGCCCAATCGATCAGAATTGACGAATGTTCCGTTGCGGCTCCCTAGATCGACAATGGCGTAGCCATCCTTGCGCGTGAGCACGATTGCGTGAGTGTTACTGACGGTCGGATCGGTGAGCACGATGTGATTGTGCGTGGCCTTGCCGATTTCGACTTCGTGTTTGTCGATTGGATACTCGAGCTTTTCGCCCGAGGGCAATACGCCGATCAGTCTCGGCGCGTAATGCTTGTTGATTTGTTCGCGAATCCCGGACGCAGTCGCGAGGCGGACTGCGATCGTCTTGCGAAGCTCGTGTTTTGCCAACTCGACCGCTGCCGTGTCGGTAGGATCCGCTACCGCAAGCACGACAGCCTCGCCTTCTTTGGCACATGCGAAGACGTTATGTTCATTAGCCAGCTTCGGCGGGAACTCAGCCGCCACAGCCTTATCAATGTTGAAGGTCTTGAGATCGATGAATGGTATCTGAAAAGTTCGGCTCATCAAATCGCGCAATGCTTCCTCGTCCGCGAGACGCTCTTCGACCAGTGCAGCGTAAAGCCTGCGTGTTGATATACCGGCTTGCAGGCGATCGACATCGGGCTTCTTTGCCAATCCCGCTTCTACGACAGCGGCCGCAAGGGAATCTTGAGTCAGAGGCGGCGGCCCGGCTGGTTTCGCGGCGACTATTTCGGCGGCCGGCATTGCGCCGGTCTCGCTGTAGCCGGCGAGGCGAAACGTGAGCTTGGATAGTCCGACTCCGATCACATCGCCGTGCTTGAGCGCGCGCGAACCTTCGACTCGCTCGCCGTTGACGACAGTTCCGTTGCGGCTCCCCATATCGCTGATTGTGTAGCCGCCGTCCTCAACGCGTATCGTTGCGTGCGCGGAAGACACCGCCGGGTCGGCGATGACGATATCATTCCGCGGTCCCTTGCCGATTTGAGTTTCGGTGTCGCTGAGCTCTCGATCGAAGACATCGCCCGTCGGAAGCAGAATCTTCAAGGCGGCCTTTGGAGTCGCTTTTTGCGGGTCGGCGACCTTGGCGTCAAACGCGTTGGCATCGAGCACTACAGTACTCGAGGGTATCTTCGGAGTCGGTGGCGTCGCCGGTTCGTTTGTGTCTGCGCTGCCATCGCTTGGTTTTGAGAGATCAGAAGGCGCGAGATCAGCTACTTTGACTTGTAGAGAATCGTAATACGCATTGAGTTCGTGGCCGCAGCGGTAGCAGAAGCGCTGACCTTCGCGCGCGACCGGGGATTTGCATTTAGGGCATTCAAACGGCATGCGCGAGTATTATACCTTCACAGTCCGCGTACGGAGCAAAGCATCTGGTTTCTTTGAGGCTTCCTGATAGATTTCTAAAAGCGCCGCGGCGGTTAATCCGTCACGAGTGCCTGGCCTGAAAATGCGCGGGTATGATAGCGGCTGAGAATATCAAAAGCAAGAAATCGACTGGAGCGGCGGAGCAGTAATAGTGGTGATGAAATTCGGTAAGGCCCACATGGGCTCAGAGCATTATGTTTGACAGGCTTGGACACCGGGTCTAGAATCGCAGCATCCGAATTCACCGCTAAGGAGCAAATCAATGGCTGGTCTTGGAATGCCTGAGTTACTGATCATCGTTGTCATCATCGTAATCCTTTTTGGCGCACGGCGAATACCGGAGGTTGCCAAGGGTCTCGGTGAAGGCATCCGACACTTCAAGACGGGAATGCGTGGCGACGATCGCGAACTGGAAGAGCGCAAATATCGCGATGACGACCGCAAGTACCGCGATGAGCCGGTGAGGAAGGAAGAACCGCGCCCGTCGGCTTAACTGTCTGCGCCCTCTCCCCCCGGTTTCTGTCTATTCCATTGCAAGAAGAATGTGGTATTGGCTGGGTTGAAGTGTGCCCGATCGAAGTAAGCACCGCGAAGACTCGGTTATTCGAATTCATCCGTAAGCGGTTGCCGTCCGGCGAATCCGGCATCCGTTTCGTGCCACCAGCTTATCTCGTCCTCGTCCGGCCTCCAGCACAAATAAACTATGCGGCCGTCGCGATCATACGGGAAATCAACGAGCCCCGTGCGAAGGTCTTTCACATGCACGCCCATGTATTCGATTTCCTGGATGGCTTCGCTGAACGCAATCAGGTGTGCCAGGTAAGCCGGACCCATCCGGCTTCCGCCTCCGCCGGCGTCAGCCTTCTCACGGGCAAGATCGATCTCAACGCGCATGTCCAGGAGCGCTTCTCGTTCCTTGAGGACGCGAGTGAGGAGCTTGCGCAGCCGGGGCATCAGCCCGCGCGCCTCGCTCAGGGTAAAGACCCGGGTGTCGTCGGATTCTTCGTCGAGCATATCGCTTCAATGCTGCATCGTGTGATTTAGATCGTCAAGACGACGCGTCACCTTCGAGGGCGCTGTCGTGTGGATTGGTTGAATTCGGGGAATTTCGATCCGGCGCCCATCTGGGAAATCGCCGCGCGTGTTTCGTCGATCAATTTGCGCTGAACTTTGGATCGAAGCCGCTCGCTTCGTCCTTCGGCAAGGTGATCGATCAACAGCACCATGCGATGCCAGCTCGACTCGATCTCATCGGCTATGCGCGATATCTGAGTTATGTCATAAGGTATCGCGATTGTTTGGCAGCCGACACGCGCAAACACCGACAGATAACGGGCGGTCGCAAGATCGGGGCAGAGCAGTCGTCGATTGCCGATTTTCAATTCGATGCCAAGCAGCGTGTGAAGCACATCGACTGACGACCTCTTCACCGGGGCTCGCAACTCGTACTGTCGCGTGCGCTGACTTCGGATCTTGTCGCGATAGATCGCGCTGATCGACATTGCGCCAAGTTGACGCAAAACCTCGGACGCTAGGTCTTCGGCTTTGATCGCCCGAACCCGGCGAGATCGGTGACTTTCGATTGATTCGATATCTTCCGGTTGAGTGTTCATCCTTTTCGTCATTTTCGCTGCTGAGTAATCGAGTCGCGCGCCCGCTCCAGCTTGTCCAATATTCGCCCCGGCAAGATCCCGAGATAAAGCGTCCCGAGAATAGTCAGTAACAACGCCGCGGCCATCGACCGGGCGATCACAGGCGGTTTGAATCCAGCGACCGGTTCGGCGAAGAACATCGCGACGATCACGCGAAGATAGTAGTACCACGAGATCGCGCTGTTGATTACCGCGATCACAACCAGCACATGAAATCCCGCAGACCATGCTGATTTGAAAACGAGGAGCTTAGCCATGAAGCCGCCGGTCAATGGAATTCCAGCGAGGCTCAAGAGGAAGAGCGAGAGCGCGCTTGAAAGACCCAGCGCCTGGAATCCGATTCCCGCGTAATCCGAAATCTCAACTCGCTTGTCGCCTCGCCGCGCGATCAATCCGATCACCCCAAACGCGCCGAGGTTGATCAGAACGTAGCTGAGCAGATAGAACGCGACGGCGCGCCAATCGTTCGCAACCATTCCCACAAGTGCATAGCCTGCGTGCGCGATTGATGAGTAGGCCAGCATGCGCTTGATGTTGCTTTGAACGATCGCGACCAGATTGCCGATCGTCATCGTGAGGATCGCCATTATCACGAGCGCATCGGTGACCGATGACTGAAGCGAGCGCATTGCCTCCGAGGTCAACCCGATTGACGTGACCGCGAACGTCAAGATGAACACGCGCGAAAATGACGCGAACGCCGCCGCCTTCGAACCGGTCGACAGAAGCGCGGTCACCGGCGTCGGCGCGCCTTCGTACACGTCGGGTGACCAAATGTGAAACGGCGCTGTGGCTACCTTGAATCCGAATCCGACGATCATCATCGCTGCGCCCGCCATCAGCATCTCGGGAGAGTAGAGAGCGCCCGAGGCGATTCGCTCTCTTATCAGCGTGAGATTAGTAGTCGCGACCGGATGCGCCGTGGGATTGGCCGTCGCTCCGTAGACGAATGCCATGCCGTAGAGCAGGAACGCGGTCGAAAACGAACCGAGGATGAAGTACTTCATCGCGGATTCATTCGAGCGCAGATCGCGGCGTCGATAACCGCACAACACGTATGTCGATATCGAAGTTATCTCGAGTCCTAGAAAGATCATCACCAGATCGTTCGCGGCGGACATCAAGAGCATCCCGGTCGCCGCGAACATCAGCAGCGCGAAGTATTCGCCGACCGGAAGGCCTTCGTCTTCGACCCAACGCAGCGAGATCAACACGGTCAGGAACATAACGATCAAAAAGATCATCGCGAAGAAGAGTCTGAAATCATCGGTGATGATCATCCCCTTGAATGAGGTTTCTCCGGCGCGGCCCCAAAGGCTGACAACGGCTGCGGCGGCCCCGGCGAGTCCCAGCAGCGAAACAACTCCCGCGACTCGGCGCTCGATTTTGCGGGCGAGCGCGTCGATCATCATTATCAGCACCGCGACCGACGCCGTGATTGTCTCGGGCAGAATCGCGTGGTAGTTGATTCCGATCGTTTCCATTAATGTTCTTCGGTTGTAATGCTCGTTCTCTCAGCAACAACCTGGGTCGTTGTGCTCAATCTAGCCTTGATCGCGGCGATTGATTGTGCGCTGCGCGACAGGAACAGGCTCGGAAAGATTCCCATCGCCAGGATCAGAATCGCGATTGGCGTCAGCACCAATTTCTCCCTGAGGTTCAAATCGGTGAGCTTCAGATTGCTTGAATTGCGGACTTCGCCAAAGATCACCCGCTGATACATCCACAGCATGTAAACTGCCGACAGGATCATTCCAAGCGAGGCGAGCGAGGCAAAAAGCTTCGCGTATGGAAGCAAAGTCGATGTGAACGTGCCGATGAGGATCAGGAATTCGCCGACGAAGCCGTTCAAGAGCGGCAACGCAATCGACGAAAGCGTGACGATCATGAAGAAAGTCGAGAAGACGGGCATCACGTTCGCCAGTCCGCCGAACTCGGCTATCAATCGCGTGTGCCGCCGGTCGTAGACCATACCCACGATGATAAACAGCGCACCGGTCGAGACTCCGTGGTTGAGCATTTGATACAGCGCGCCCTGCATTCCCTGATCGGTGAATGAGAATATGCCGAGCACCACGAATCCGAGATGGCTCACCGAAGAATACGCGACGAGTTTCTTCAGATCAGGCTGCACCATCGCGACCAGCGCGCCATAAATAATTCCAATCACCGCAAGCGTCGAGATCAGCACCGCCCATTGATGCGCCGCGTCGGGGAAGATCGGCAGATTGAATCTCATCAACCCGTACGTTCCCATCTTGAGCAGCACACCCGCCAGCAACACCGAGCCCGCGGTCGGAGCTTCTACGTGAGCGTCGGGCAGCCAGGTGTGAAATGGGAAGACCGGCACCTTGATAAGAAACGCAATCGCGAACGCCCAGAACAGCCAGCTCTGAGTCGCCGGATCAAGGATGAATGCGCCGGTTCTTACATCGTTGGTAATTGTCGCGATGTCAAACGTGTAATTCCCAAGGGTCGCGTTTCCGTGCAGATAATAGAGCGCGATGATTCCCGCGAGCATCAATAGAGAACCGGCGACGGTGTAGATCACGAACTTGATTGCCGCGTAGATTCTTCGTTCGCCGCCCCAAACGCCGATAAGGAAATACATCGGCACCAGCATCACTTCCCAGAAGAGATAAAACAGGAACATATCCATCGCGACGAATACGCCAAGCATGCCGGTTTCGAGCGCGAGCATCGCGACAAGGAATTCACGCAGACGCTTGTGAATCGAGTTCCACGACGACAGCAGCGCAAGAGGGACCAGAAGCGTCGTCAGGATAACCAGCCATAAGCTCAATCCGTCGATTGCGACGTGATAGCGAACGCCGAGATTGAACGCCTTGATCCATTCAACGTTGGTTTCGAACTGAAGACCAGCAGTGCGATTGAAACCAATCGGCAGCGCGACCGAGACAACAAATGTCGCGAGCGAGAAGAGAAGCGCGGTCCATTTCAGCGTGTTCTCGTTTGGCTTCTGGCCGCGCCCCACGAAAAAGAGCGCAACCGCTCCAGCTAGCGGAAGCAACGTTATGATTGTGAGAAGGTACTCGTCCATCTTATCTTGTTTGGGCGGCTCTCTGTGGCCGCCCCTCGCTTATCATTGCGAGTCCCATTGACTGAGGGGCGGCCACGGAGGGCCGCCCCTACAAGTTCACTTGATTACGAAGTAACCGATTATCAACAGCGCACCCAGCACCAAAACTGCGACATAGCTTCGAGCAAGGCCCGATTGCAGATAACGCATTCCGGTGGCGAGCAGGCCCGCGAGAACCCCGGCGCCGTTTACCGCACCGTCAATGATGCGAACGTCGATGAACTTCCACAGCACGCCTCTGGAGGTTTGCTTGATTGGCTGTACCACCGCAGCATCGTACACTTCATCGACGTAGTATTTGTTCTCGAGCAACTGCGGCGGCTTCCACAGCGGCTGGCGCTTGAACCAAACCCAACCGATGCCAATTCCAAGCAGTGCGATGACCGATGACGCAATGGTCAAGGCTATCTCAGTGCCGTGACTCTCAGAAGAAGACCCTTCCGGGCGGCCGATCGTTTGAGGTTGATGTAAAGAGCTCAACGGAGCGTAGGCTGTCCGCTCATTCGGTTCAGTTGATTCGGTTGAAGGCTCGAGCAATCGTTGAAAGTAGTTTGGAATCTTTCCACCAGACAACCCTGCAGGTACTCCGAGATAGCCGACGACGACTGCTCCTATCGCAAGCACTATTAAGGGCACAGTCATTGAACGCGGAGACTCGTGCGGGCTACCGCCGTGATTCTCGTGCACTCCGGCCGTGGAACGGGCTCCCGGAGCCGGTTCCGAGTCTCGAAACCTTTCACTCCCCCAGAAGGTCATCACCATCAACCGAGTCATGTAAATCGCCGTGAGCAGGGCCGTCGCGGCGCCGGCGAACCACAATATCTTCGCCCAGGAATCCGGCAAGCCTTGCGCAGTGAACGAGCGATACAGGATCTCATCCTTGCTGAAGAAACCTGACAACAGCGGCACGCCCGAAATCGCGAGCCAGCCGACGAACATTGTTGCGAACGTCGCGGGCATGTATTTCTTCAAGCCGCCCATTCGCCGCATGTCCTGCTCGTGATGCATGCCGAGGATCACCGAGCCTGATCCGAGGAAGAGAAGCGCTTTGAAGAAGGCGTGTGTGAAAACGTGAAAGATTCCGGCCGCGAACGCGCCAACGCCGCACGCGAGAAACATATAGCCGAGCTGTGAAATCGTCGAATACGCCAGCACCTTTTTGATGTCCGATTGCGCGAGTCCAATCGTCGCGGCGAAGAGCGCGGTCGCGGCTCCGATGATCGCAACAATCAGCATTGCCGTCGGTGCGTGCGTGTAGATCGAGTTCGCGCGCGCGACCATGTAAACGCCCGCAGTCACCATCGTCGCGGCGTGGATCAACGCGCTGACGGGAGTGGGCCCCGCCATCGCGTCGGGGAGCCAGACATAGAGTGGCAATTGCGCGCTCTTGCCGGTCGCGCCGATAAATAAGAGCACCGCGATTGTGGTTATGCCTCCGGCGAAGACCGCCGACAATGCAATCGGATCCGTCGATTGCTCCATCGCCCAGTTGAACGCGCCGTGAATTCCGCGGGCGGGGTCATCAAAGTAGAAGATGGTCTGGGCCTTAAAGAAAAGAAGCATCACACCAAGCGCGAATCCGAAATCTCCGATGCGATTGACGACGAACGCCTTCTTGGCGGCGTCGTTTGCGAAGTCCTTTGTGAAGTAGTACCCGATCAGCAAATAAGAGCAGAGCCCGACGCCTTCCCATCCAACGAACATCAGCAAAAAGTTATCCGCCAGAACCAGCGTCAGCATCGAGAACATGAACAGGTTCATGTAAGCGAAGAAGCGCCAGTAACCTTTGTCGCCTCGCATGTAGCCGGTTGCGAATACGTGAATCCAAAACGCGACGAAGGTTATGAACAGAATGTAGATCCCGGACAGGGAATCGAGTAGCAGCGAGAAGTCAGCTCGAAAGCTGCCGACACTGATCCACGTGAACAGGTATTCGTGGATCTTGTCACCGTGCTCGAGCGCGGCCGCGTGCCCGAAGAAGATGTAAAACGAGAGAATCGCGGATACGCCGACCGTCGAGCAGGCGATGATGCCGATCGCGCGCTCGCTCATTCGCTTGCCGAAGAGTCCGAGCACGGCGGCTCCGATCAAGGGCGCGAGGATTATGTTGGCTAACGGATGTTTCATCAGGCTATAGCTTCAGCGTATCGACCTCGTCGACGTTCAGCGATTCGCGATTGCGGAAAATGGAAATGATGATCGCAAGCCCGACTGCCGCTTCGGCCGCGGCGACGGTCATCACGATGAAGACAAACAATTGACCTCCAACATCGCCGAAGAATCCCGACACCGAAACCAGCGTCAGGTTCACCGCGTTCAGCATCAGCTCAATGCACAGGAATATCGCAATGGCGTTGCGCTTGATGAAAACGCCCACCGCTCCAATCGTGAAGAGCAGCGCCGAAACGGCCAGATACCAGGACAGTGGAACCATAGTGATTGCCGATTTCGGATTTTGGATATTGGATTGCAGAATCCGCAATCCGAAATCCGCAATTTCTAATCTCCCTCTCGTCTAGCCAAGACCATTGCTCCAACAACGGCCATCAATATCAAAACCGACGTGACTTCGAACGGCAGCAAATAGTCGGTGAACAAACTGGTACCGATGCTCCACGTAGTGCCGACAGCCTGAGCTTCGGTTCCCGCGGGGACCGAAGGCATCGAGCGCTTGCCGATCGAGAGCACCACGTAAAAAGTTTCGGCGATCAGAATACCCGCAAATGGAATTGCGAGATAGCGCAGCCCTTTCTGCTTTTCGATTTGCGGCTGCGCCGCCGGTACGTTCAAAAGCATGATGACGAATATGAACAAGACCATTATCGCGCCCGCGTAGACGACGATCTGAATCACCGCGATGAACTCGGCATGTAGCGTGAGATATAGCGCCGACAGCGAGAGCAGAGTCACGATCAATGAAAGCGCGCTGTAAAGCGGGTTTCTCTGCAACAAAATATTCAGCGCGCTCAGAACCGCCGCTGCAGCAAACACGATGAATACGATGGTCGAAGCTTTCTCCATCTCAACTGGCTACGGGAAAAGCAGAATAACAGTGGCGGTGATGATGATGTTGATGATCGCGACCGGCAGCATCGCCGTCCATCCGAATCGCATAAGCTGATCGTAGCGAAACCGCGGAACGGTGTAACGTATCCACATAGCGGTGACGATCAGAGCCAGCGCCTTCATCGCAAAATAGACCGGCCCGAGAAGCGGGAGCCGCCCCACGAACGGACCGTTCCATCCACCAAGGAACAACGCGGTCGCGATCGAGGATGAGGTTATCAGGTTCAAGTATTCGGCCATTTGAAACATCACAAACTTCATCGAGGAATACTCGGTGTGATAACCGGCCACGAGTTCTGAGTCCGCTTCGGGGAGATCGAAAGGTGTGCGATTGGTTTCGGCGAGCGACGCGATGTAGAAAACGATGAACACAAACATCAGCGGGAATCGGAAAACATTCCATCCGGTGTGCCCGAGCCATCCGCCCTGCTTGTTTACAATCTCAACCAGATCGAGCGAACCGGAATACAGCAATACGCTGACAATCGAGAGCCCCAGCGCAAGCTCATAGCTGATCATCTGTGCGCTCGATCGCAGCCCGCCCATCAGTGAGTACTTGTTGTTCGACGACCAGCCGGCCAGCACTATGCCGTAAACGCCGACTGATGTCAGCGCGAAAATATAAAGCAGCCCGACGTTCATGCGCGTCACGTGAAGCTCGATCGTGCGGCCAAACAGCGTGATCTCACTGCCGTAAGGTATCACGATGAACGTCATCAACGCCGGAACGAGCGACAGAGCCGGCGCCAGAACATACAGCCATTGATTGGACTGAGAGGGAATGATGTCTTCCTTGAAGATCATCTTCAGGCCGTCGGCCAACGGCTGAAGCAAACCCCATGGGCCAACGCGATTCGGACCAACACGCAGTTGAATCCAGCCCATGACCTTGCGCTCGAGGAAAGTAAGATATGCGACGGCGGTGACCAGGATGAGAAGAATTACTACGGTCTTTATCACCCATTCGACAAGGATGTTGGTCATAGCATGAATAAGGCGCGGCGTCTCACCTGTTCCACTCGAGGATGCCCTTGCGCCAGACGTACACCAGTCCGACGAATAACACCACCATAAACACCATCATCTCGCCGTAGAAGACCCATTTGAGATTTCGGTAGGTTTCCGATTCCAGTACTCCGCGAAACACTACCGCCCAGGGGATGAGGAAGACCGCTTCGATGTCGAACAGGAGGAATGCCATCGCGACCAGATAGAATTTGACTGATTGGCGTTCCCGCGAGGTCCCAACGGGTTCGACGCCGCATTCGTAAGGCATCAGCTTCTCGCGAGTCGGCCGATTCCTGGCTGCAAATCGCGAGAGCACGAGGATGACCGTTGCCATGCCGGTTGCGAGGAACAGGATCAGAAGGACGGGAACGTAGTTGACCATTATCCGGCTTGTCCGTAGATTGGCGCGATTGATCGATGCGAGCGTCCACAGTCGAGAAATCTCGCTTGATTCAAGACTAGGCATCTTATCGCCCGCCGAAATTTAGTGTCAAGGAATTGCGTCGCCGCGTGATTCATAAATTGCCAGCAAATAAGTACGAACGGCTTCAAGAAAAGTATTGTCGCGCTGGAGCGGCCCGCTTAACATTCGCGAAGGCGGAGTCATATGAGCGATTTGAAGTGCGAGTACTGTAACAGCGCGATTAGCCGCACCAGTTCGAGGTGTGAAAGTTGTGGCGCGCCCGTGAACGTTGAGGCCGCGGCGGCGGATTTTCGAACGTGCCCGTTTTGCCGCCGGAAGCTTATCGCCCTGGGAAGCCCGGCGTGCAACTATTGCGGACGACGGTTGCCCGATGAATACATCAAAACTCGCGAGGCTGATCTAAACAGGTTGAACGAAGTGGAAAGCGGCGGAGAAGCAAAGCAGGCTGACTCAAAGATTCAGGAGTTCCTTCAACAAGCTTCTCGGCGGCACCGCCCTTCATCGGCAGGTCTGGTGGACATCTCGATTCTGATAGATCTCTTACCTTAAGGCCGGCCCTGGCCAACATACCGAAGCGGATCAACCGACTGATCGTTCTCACGCACCTCGTAGTGCACGTGTGGTCCGGTCGATCTGCCGGTGCTTCCCGCATTTCCGATTTGATCGCCGCGTTTGATTCGTTGTCCCGGTTCGACTGCGATCCGCGACATGTGGCCGTAGCGCGTGGTGATCCCATTGCTGTGATAAATGGTCACCAGATTGCCATAGCCGGCGTGCGGCGCCGCATAGATAACCAGGCCGTCGGCGGTTGCGGTTACAGGAGTGCCGAAGTCAACGGCGATGTCGAGCCCTTCGTGGACTTCGCTGCCCTCGCCGTTAAATGGATTTCGCCGCATACCGAAACCGTCGGTCACGTAGCCATTAACCGGCAGGCCTCGTGGAATCGATGCGAGTCGAAGAATGTCGGAACGCAGCCGGTCGTTGATATGACGTACCTCGCGTTCAAGATGATCGGCCGCTTTATCCAGCGCCGTAACAGTTTCGGGTCCGCCGATTCCCACCAACTCGTCGGTCTCAGGCGAGTGCTCCATGCGCGCCTTGCGAGCCAGCTCCTTTGACATATCTTCGACGTAGGAGATTTGTCCTTTGAGCCTCGCGTAGGAATTTTCATAAGCGTCGTTGCTTTGCTTGAGGCTTTCATTCTCAGCCTTAACAGCGGCGTATTTGAGATTGAGCGCTTCGTGCTGAGTGAGACGAATCGCGCCGTATACGATTAACGCGAGTACCACGGCAAAGGCGGTAGCGGCTGCGCGAAGTGAATTGCGATGAATGCTGAGCTGCCTGACTTTGGATGTGCGGCTTGGTGCAATTAGAAAAGTATAAACGCGATTGTCTTTCGACATTCAGAGCACTCCCTGAGGTATCTTGTGAATAAAGGGGGCCGGTCGCTACTGTCCCACAGTTATCCCCGAACGCTGCTTGCTACTTTGTGAGGAAGGTATTTCCGCTCAAAACGAAGCGCGAGAGTATCACACGGAATGACAGGCTGCAACAGAGTGACGACGATTGCAGGAAGACGCAAGAAAATTGCAACAAACGGGAGCCCGGTCCACGGAACGGTGAGCAGAGGAGTGCCGTTACCGGCACCCCTCGCTTTTCAGCGGCTTCTAATCGTTTTCTCAAGCCTGTTGAGGACTGCGGGGTGAGATCATCTTGTAGATCAACCAAGCCACCAGCGCGATCACCCCAAGCACGATCGCGATCCAAACCAGCTTCAGCGCGAAACCTATGATGGTTAGCAGTATCGCGACCAGTTTGATTGCGATCACGAAAGCGACCAGTCCAAGTACGAATCTTAAGAATCCCATAGCCTGCCTCCTGACAGATGTCCGACAAACTTCAGTTCGTCGCTTCGAATTCCCAGTGGCTGACGCTGACGACAAACTGAAGTTTGCCCGACAGCGAGCCGTTCAGTTGACGAGTGCGCTCGTTTGCGTCTGACGAGAACCGCTCGCCTGAATAACGATATTCTTGTATGAAGTCCTCAACTTGATTGTCGGGCCATCCGAGCCTGTCGTCGCGTTCAAATTCTCGCGCACTTTCTTCTCGAACTGATTGAAGCCCATCGGTAATATCTGCCCGTTTTCACTTTGCGCGTCGAGATGGAATTGACTGGACGGCGGCAGCACAAGCTTTATCTGACCGTGATTATTCTGGACCTCAATGTCACCCGCGGGCTCGTCTCCCGAAATTAGTGTCACGTCACGATAGCTTGTCGAAACCCGAACGCTTTCGTAGAAATTCTTGATTGTTACGTCGCCGTGCGAGGTCTCGATTTCCGCGCTGCTCCTGACATCTTCGACGTTCACTGAACACTGTTCACCCTTGACCACCAATTCGCCGCTTATGGAAGCGAGTTGAATATTGCTGTTCGATGATTGTATTTGAACATCGCCGTTGGCGTTCTTAACACGAACATCTGAGTGCGGCGCCTCGATCACAAGATCAGCGGAGCGAGTGACGTCGACGCTCGAGTGTTCGGTCTTCAGATCGGCGCTTTGATCCAGACCCTGAGCGACGATTCGAGAGAACGGCGCGTTGACTCTAACTGGGCCGGAGATTTCACGCAGCTCAACCAAACCGTTGCTCGCCCCCACATCAAGACCGCCCGAGATGTTGGAAATGCGAGCGCGTTTAGCTCCAGTGATCGTCAGATCTCCATCGATGTTCGAGGCTGTCACATCGGAGTAGCTCAATGATAGATTTACAGCGCCTCTTATTCCGCTCACCTCGGTTTGACCATAGCTCGCCCTGGCTATCAGACCCTGAATGCCGCCAGCCGACACAGACCCGTAGCTGTCAATCACCGAGACGGTCGCAAACGAAGGCACTTCGATCTGAATGTCAGTGGTGAATTGTTCGTTGACCTGATCGCGATTCGTGCTGATGGTCACGCCGTCGCTCGTTTGATTCATCACCAAATGAATTCGGTCAGCGATTTTGCGGGCTTCGTCTTCGCTCCAGCCTCGCACGCCTTTCACGAGGGTCGCCTTTACGCTCGGACTCCCGCCGCTGACCTTTACGCTGCCATAACTATTGTTGACCGAAACCGTCATCCCCGGGTTGAGGTTTGAGGTGATCACGGGTTGGTCAGTGAAAGCATACGCATTTCCAACTACCGAATCGCGAAGTCCGCTGAGGAATGCAGGCAGCCGGAGTGCCGACAGAGCGGAAGGCCGATTCGCTGCTCTGTTGGCGAAAACGCCTGAGACAACGATCAGCAAAACGACGACGATTCGCATCGGCGTGAACACGCGCGGCGGCGGTCCTTCAGTGTGCCGATGCGAGTAATGCCGTACCAGTTCCACTCCGGCGAATATGATCAGGAGTAACACCCAATACCGGCCGTAGACCTGAAGCGCGTTTAAGCCTGGTTGAAAGCGAGCGACAAGGAACAGAACGCCCACCAGAATCAACAGCATTCCACCGACTGGCGAGCGGGGTTTGCGCTCGACGGCGTAGCCCATCACTCGAACCACGCCGGCGCAAATCAAAAACACTGGCCACAATTGCATTAACCAGCCGGCAAAGCCCGATCGGGCCGGGGCGAAGACGAGCAACAATCCGACGCCTACAAGCAGCAGGCCGAGCAGCAGTGTTCCTCGTTTGTTGTTGCGACCCGCGGCCAATTTGGACCTACCTTCGGCCGGCTCTATTTGAAAACCTGCCTGTCTCGGACGAACTCTCGCCGAAGCGGCCGGGAACCAGCGAGTATGGTTGAAGCTGTTCACCGGTGCCCTCGTCGCGCGATCGTTTGAAGTACCGGGTCAGAAGGTAGCCGCCGAGAAAAATCAACGCGACCGGAAAGAAGCGAACAAGGGTTACGAGAGGGAACGGCCGCATGAGCTGAAAGATCAGGAGCACGCCGGCGCTCAACAAAAGGAGTCCAATCAACGGCGCGCGCTTTATGAGAGAGCGTTTGAATCGTTCTTCATTCGCCGCGGGGCTCTCTCCCATCGCAATGAGGTTTGCGGTGCGGTAGGCGTCAACAATCGAATAGAAATAACAGGCAAGTCCCGCAAGCGCGAACAGCCCGGCAGCAAAACGAATCTTTGTGAGCTGAAACAGACCGACGATCGTCACGAAGTGAACGACGCCCTTGATGTTCTGCCGATTAAAGACTGCGCCCATACCCGGAAAGAGCGCGAATAACGCAGCGAGGCGCGCCCGGCCTCGCGGCCGCGGATTGTGATAGTTTTGCGAGAGCGATTCGACTCCCATCACGATGCAATCCTGGCAATACGCGTATCCTTTGATTCTATGATCGCAAGCTCGGCAAAGCGGCCGCCTGCAGCTCGAACACTGGACCCGGGCGACGCTCGATGTGTGATATGAACAATACATATGTTAAGACTCTCTCACTCTTTGCTACTTTATTCGTCTCTTATGGCCTCAAACGTTTCCGGACGACGATCGGTTCATCGAATTGCAAAGCGCTGTTTAGTTCTTTTCGATGGGTCGGTTTGAATTGGGATTTGTCTGCCGCTGCTCTCGAATGCCGGTGTCTTGTTTGGTCTCGCCTCCCAGGGTATCCCAGATTTCGCCAATCCCTCGGCCAACGCGCTCTACGCGAGCGACGACCTTGTCGGTCTCGGAGTATAAGTCGGTGCCTTCAGAGTAAATCTCCGAAGCCTTGACGTGAGCCTGTCTGTAGACGCCGCCAAAAGTTCCATCATCCGAGAACCCGAACAGCAAAAACGCGAATGTCGCCAGCGCAAGCGAAGCCGCGGTTCCAAAAGTCCATCTCGCGGTTTGAGGAGCACGCGGAATCAATCGCTCAACACCCGCTCTCACCGCATCGGCAAACCTTCGTGCGAAGGGCTTAGTGCGCGACGGTATCATCGCGATGGCACTGGCAACCAGCGTCGCGGGAACTTCGACCTCTTCAAATGTATGAACCGAATGGCAAGCAGCGACCGCATATACGACGCCTGTCAGCAGTGTCGAGCATGGTTCACAATTCTCGGAATGTTCTTCGAAGGAGTGATAGGTCTGGGCGGGGACGAATCCGTCGAGGAATTCGGTTATCAACTCCTCGAACTCGGCGCATCGCAGCAAAGGATGCTCGGTCGGTATACCGGCAAGGCTGAAATGGAGTAGAGCCGAGGGCTCGAACTCGTCTTGCTCTTTGCAGACGCTGATGTTCGCCTTTACCTCATCCATCAAACCGCGGCAGTCCCGGCACTGAAGCGCGTGTGCGCGAAACAGCGTCGTCTCTTTGGCCTGCAGTAAGCCATCAAAATAATCGCTGATCTCTTCTTCGAATTTGTTGCAATCCATTCTGTTCAACCAGCGGAGCCTGGGCTCCGCGCCTCCTGTGTACACACACCCAGCCCGGCTCCTGTGAGCTGGCAGCGCCTTCTTTGTTATCCTCGTGCGCAATGCGACAGCCATTGAGCGCTGATCGTCGGGCCTCTGACTTCGGGCTACTGATCGCTGGCCGTCCTAGTCAGGGTTCACTTTCATTCTGCGCAACACCTTGGCCAATTCTATCCGGCCCCGGTTTATGCGGCTCTTAACAGTGCCTTCCGGTATCTTCAGAAGATCCACAATCTCCTGGTACGTCAACTCCTCGATGTCTCGAAGGATGACGCACTCCTTCAAATCAGGGGAGAGCTTGTTGATCGCAGCCAGTACTTGAAGCCGTCGTTCGTGGCGCTCGAGCGATCGCTGCGGACTATCGCTTGCCGAAGGCAGATGATACTCGTGAGCCGCCAGGTCATCGCCCGAGTCGGTCGGAGTTCGCTGCCTCTTGCGATAGTCATCGATAACCAGATTCCGCGCCAGGCGCATCAGCCAGTTCGATAAATCGCCAAGCGCGGGATCATATTGACAGAGCGAGCGGTAGACCCTGATGAATACTTCCTGCGTCAGGTCTTCCGCTGCGCTGTGACTCGAGGTGAACCGATAAGCCAGGTTATAGATTCGCCTCGAGTACTGGCGAACGATCTCCGCCCAGGCCTGCTGGTCGCCTTCCACGCAACGCTGAACCAATTCAGCATCGGTCGATGTCAACGCGAGTTGTGCTCCCAATTGTCGCCTTCTCGCAAGCTACTCGTTTAGCTTCCCTGCAATGATGGTGAAGTCTTCCAAACTCGCTAAACGAGAGGGTGACTTGAAATGTTTCAACCTGAATCCAGCCGCTCCGCCTCGAACGGTGATTGCTGTGCGGAGCCTCCAGATTTTGTGCTAGAATCTCCGCTCGCCACAGTCCGTAGCGGCTGCGCTTCAGATGGAAAGAGATCGTGGGCTAAGAATCCGCCCAGGATTTCGCACGAGAGTATAGCACGAGGACCTTCACACTGAGCGGCAGAGTAAAAACAATCCTCAGCCTTTTGTTGGGCGCGCTGTTTGTCTATTGGTTTGTTCACAAACTCAACTGGCTTGATGTGTGGGCTGAGGTGCGCAAAGCAAACTGGGCGCAATTGGGTCTCGCTCTTGCTCTGCTCGTTGGAACTTACTTCGTGCGGGTGCTCAGATGGCGCGCGCTGCTTGCTCCTTTGGCTCGCCCCACGCTGGGGGCGCTGTTCCAGGCCACGATGATCGGATTCACCGCGCTGTTTCTTGCGGGCCGCGCAGCGGAAATGATCGTCAGACCCGCGGCGCTCTCCGTTCGAGAGCGGGTGCATCCCTCCGCGAGCTATGCCACCGTAATGATCGAACGTGTCTTTGACATGGTAATGGTTGTGGTCTTCTTCGCGGTGAACCTGATCTTCTTCGAATACATCGCGCGAGACGCGGATGCGATGAAGATGTTCACGTTGATTAAAATTATCGGCGGCGTTTTGTTGCTTGCCGCGTCGGCCGGGATTTACGGATTGTCCGTATTCCGGCGACGACGCGAAAGCGCTCTGACATATCTGGAAGCCAGGTTCAGCCGATCCGGCAGGGTTTCCTCGGCCGTCATGAGTCTGCTCCGGCACATTTCCGAAGGGCTCGCGGTGTTGCACGATGCTCGAAGCCTTACGATCACCGTTTCATTCACCGTTCTGCTTTGGATGATGGTCGCCGTTGCCCACCTTTTGGTGGTTCGCGCCTTCGGGATTCCATATGCGGATGTGCCGTTCACCGGCGCGGTGTTTGTGATGGGACTTTCAATGCTCGGCTCCGTAGTCCCGACGCCGGGCGGCGCGACTGGACCGTTTCATACGGCGACCGCGGCGGCGCTCGCGTTCCTGGGCGTTGATCAGAATAAGGCCGCCTCAATCGCAATCATTTTGCACATTGTGATATTCACGCCAGCCACCGTGTTTGGACTTTATTACCTGGCGAAGGACGGCTTGTCGCTCGCGCGTTTGAGAAACACTCGCGAGCCGTGGCCGGGCGATGATCGTGTCGACAAGTTGACGCCGCCGCCCAGACAGGAAAACAAAGAAGCGGTGGCCGCGCAAGGCTGAACAAATCAGAGCCAAGAGAGAGAACTTATGAACTGTCCGTTCTGTGGGAATCTTGAAGACCGGGTCGTCGATTCGCGCGAAAGCCGCGAAGGCGATGTGATCCGCCGCCGGCGTGAGTGCTTGAAATGCGAACGGCGCTTTACGAGCTACGAACGAATCGACGAGATCCCGTACATGGTGGTCAAGAAGGACGGCACTCGCGCGCCGTTCTCGCGCGAGAAAGTGCTTGCGGGAATCATGAAAGCTTGCGAGAAACGTCCGATTCCGATGGCCAAAATCGAAGCATTGGTGAATCAAGTCGAGAAATACGTCCAGGAATCGCGCGAGCGAGAACGATCAACAGAAAAAATCGGCGAGCAGATCATGCGACGACTCAAAGAACTGGACAAAGTGGCATACGTGCGTTTCGCGTCGGTGTATTTGGATTTCAAGGATGTGTCGGAATTCATGAGCGAGCTTCGGAGTTTGGTGCGCACTGGGAGAGTGAAGTGATGCGCTATTTCACGCGAGTATGTCTTGGCGTATGAATGCTTGACGTTCAAGATTGTGGTTCCTTCGTGGATATGAAAGGAGTTTCCGAATGAAATGCAAGGAACCGGGATGCTGGTTTGGTTTTACTTTTGCACATGAGAAGCACCAATGGGGCAGACTTAAGAGGCGTGAATACAGCGAAGATGAAATCAAGCAGGCGATGCCACGCTGCCAAAAGCACCTCACGCGCTGGATGAAGGACAATCCACCCAATCGGACCTTGGAGCCGGTCGATTTAAGCAGCTAGCTCCAAATCATGGAAGCTGGCGGGATTTGAGGTTCACTGCTTAAGGAACGCAGAGCCGCGTTTCAACTTAACATCGCAGTAGTACTGGATTGCCTTGAAGTCGTCCCAATTCTCCGTCACTACGATCGCGCCAACTCGCCGCGCGCTCACCGCAATCAGCGCATCAAGAAACATCCGCTGGCTAACGCCAGGCAACAAGTGCGGGGCTTTCCCTCCTGCTTTCTTCTTTCGGCCGCGTGAGAGCCAAAAGAGTATCCTGCTCGCAGTCAGCCAATCGTCAGCAGTAGGAGTAATCAGGGCGTTGTCTTTATGGAATTCCGAGCGCATCGCTTCGTAGACTTTTCGCGTGGAATCATCGGGCGCGCCTGCCGTCAGTTCTCCAATGACTACGGATGACAGAACGAAATCCTTTGGGAGTTCACGAACCCGGTGGGCAATGATGACTGACCTATCGAAGGTGCAGGTCGACATTACGAGCTTTTACCGTGATGAGCCTCATAGGTCATTCGAAAAGCCTTCAAGGCAAGCCGTTTTGCTTTCTCTGACAGTTGCGGGGCTGCCTGCTTCGGCCGCTTCTCTTGCTTGCCTGACTTTGCGCCGTCTGAGTTAGTCGGGAGCGAAGCGAGTTGTCGGCGCGACGAAGCGGTCGCTTTCTTCGAGTTTGTTGGCATTTGTCTCGTCAAAGTTCTTCTCCGTCGTTCTGGTCTGCGTAAACCGAATATATCACAAGCTTGAGGATACAGCATCATCAAGATCTTAGGATCGCTGCGATCGTTCACCGGCGCTTGTGCTAGAATTTGCCCGGCATAACTGAAACGATGGCGGCGATGGCGACGAAAGCAACGATAAGGCTGAGGCTAGTCCGAGAGACTCTCAACGGTGAGCCGTACGAGTATTATCCTCTGGGCAAGTACATCGTAGCTGCCCCTGGTGTTTGCGGTGGGCGTCCCACCATTAAATATCACCGGCTCGATGCGCTGCATATCATTGGCTTCCTGAAGCGCGGAGACAGTCCAAAGCAGATCGCGCGCAACTATCGCATTCCTGTTGCGGCGGTGCTTGAAGCAGTCGAACTAGCGCCACTCTACGACTACGAAAAGAATTATTGTCGGAAATAACGTTGAATCAGGTTCGTTGCGCCGAGTATGCAACTTTGATAGGTTGTTGATCGGAATCGCAATCTCTCTTTAACTTAGGAGTTCAATCAATGAGCTTGGCGGAAATTCAGTACGTCTCAGACGAAAGTGGCAACACTGTTGCTGCCATAGTCCCAATTGAACTTTGGCGTGAGATCGAATCCGAAAGGGAAACGGCCTACCTGCTCAAGAGCGAAAACATGAAGCGGCGGCTTTTGGAAGCGAAGAATCGTGACGAGGGAATCAGCTTTGACGAAGCCCGCGAGAAGCTTGGAATTTGATGCCGCTGCGTTTTGAGGACTTAGCGTGGTGGGTTGAGAGGGATCGCGACAAAGCATTGCGCATAATCAGATTGATGAGGGACGTTCAACGAGACCCTTTTCATGGGCTCGGAAAACCAGAGCCACTCAAGCGTGACTTCGCCGGTTGTTGGTCTCGCCGAATCGATGGCGAACATCGGCTCGTCTATCAAGTTTCGGAAGCTAAGATCAGGATTCTTGCCTGTAGATATCATTACTGAATTGTAAGCCAACTATGTCATCACTCATCGAACCAGAAGAACTTCAAATCGAGCAGAGCGGAGAACAGGTCAAGCTGCCTGATTCGCTTCCCGTCCTGCCGCTTCGCGACATCGTCATCTTTCCTTACATGATCGTGCCGCTATTCGTTCAACGTGAGCGCTCGATCCGCGCCGTCGAACAAGCCCTCGCCGAGAATCGCATGATCATGCTAGTCGCCCAGCGCGATCTCGAAAAAGAAGAACCCGTCGGCCACGATCTCTACAACTACGGCACCGCCGCGTCGATCATGCGAATGCTCAAGATGCCCGACGGGCGCATTCGCATCCTCGTGCAAGGCCTCGCGCGCGCAAGCGTCACGCGATTCGACGAGAATCTTCCGCACTTGCTCGCGCACATTATTCCGCTCTCCGACATCGAGCCCGACTCCGACGAGCTCGAGATGGAAGCGCTGATCCGCAACGTAAGAGCCTCACTCGAACGCGCGATTACTCTCGGCAAGAACATCTCGGGCGAAGTGATGGCCATCGTCGCTAATCTCGAAGACCCCGGGCGATTGGCAGATGTCGCGGCGTCGAATCTCGAACTCAAAGTCATCGACGCGCAGAGCGTGCTCGAGAAGCTCAATCCAGCCGAACGCCTCCATCGCGTGAACGAACTCCTCGCGCGCGAGATCAACGTGCTGATGGTTCAGCAGGAGATCAACACTCAAGCCAAAGGCGAGATCGATCGCAGCCAGCGCGAGTTTTATCTTCGCCAACAGCTCAAGGCGATTCAAACCGAACTCGGAGAAGGCAACGAGCTGGGTGAGGAGATCGCGCAGTATCGCGAGAAGATGCTTCAGGCCAGGATGCCCGAAGCGGTCGACGAGGAAGTCGACCGCCAGATCAAGAAGCTCGAACGCATGCATCCCGATGCCGCCGAAGCCGCGACGCTGCGCAACTATCTGGATGTGATGGTCGCGCTTCCCTGGTCTACTTCGTCTGAAGAAAACCTCGATCTCAAACGCGCGCAAACGATCCTGGATGAAGATCACTACGGTCTCGAAAAAGTCAAAGAGCGAATCATCGAAACGCTCGCCGTTCGCAAACTAAAAGATAAGGTCAAGGGTCAGATTCTGTGTCTTGTCGGGCCTCCGGGCGTTGGAAAGACCAGCCTCGGCCGCTCGATCGCGCGTGCCTTGAATCGAAAGTTCCAGCGCCTCAGCCTCGGTGGCTTGCACGACGAAGCCGAGATTCGCGGTCATCGGCGCACGTACATCGGAGCAATGCCCGGGCGCATCATTCAATCGATCCAGCAGGCGGGAACCAACAATCCTCTTATCATGCTCGACGAGATCGACAAGGTGGGCGCTGATTTCCGGGGCGATCCGTCGTCAGCGTTGCTAGAGGTGCTTGACCCCGAGCAGAATTTTTCGTTTCGCGACAATTATCTTGGCGTCCCATTCGATCTATCGAATGCCATGTTCATGACAACCGCGAACATGCTCGACACGGTTCATCCCGCGTTGCGAGATCGAATGGAAGTCATCCGGCTGGCCGGTTACACCGAAGAAGAGAAGGCCGAGATTGCTCGCCGCCACATCATACCGAAGCAGATGGAAGGGCACGGAATAACCGCCAAACACGTCGCCATCGGCCGCTCCGCGCTCAAGTCAATCATCCTTCAATACACCCACGAAGCCGGGCTGCGTCAATTCGAGCGCGAGATCGCAAGCATATGCCGAAAGGTCGCTCGCCGCGTAGCGGAAGGGAACGATGCGCTCGTTCGCGTAACCGCAAATCGGCTTCACGAGTTTCTCGGTATCCCTCACGTTTATCCGGACGAGGTGCTCAAGAAAGACCAGGTCGGGGTTGCAACCGGACTCGCGTGGACACCGGCGGGCGGAGACGTCCTGTTCATAGAAGTTCTGCTGACCGCGGGGAAGGGCACGCTGGTGCTGACCGGTCAGTTGGGTGATGTGATGAAGGAATCCGCGCAAGCGGCGTTGTCGTGGGCGAAGTCGCGCGCTGAAGAGCTGAACATCGATCAAAGCAAATTCGAAAAGTTCGACATCCACATCCACGTGCCCGAAGGCGCGATACCAAAGGACGGTCCTTCAGCCGGAGTCACGCTTGCGGCCGCGATGGTCTCCGCGTTATCCGGCAGAGCTGTGAGGCGATCAGTCGCGATGACCGGCGAGATTACTCTTAGAGGAAACGTGCTCCCGGTTGGAGGGGTCAAGGAAAAAGTCCTTGCGGCGCGGCGCGCTCGCGTGAACACGATCGTGTTACCCCAACAGAATCGTCGAGACCTCGAAGAGGTGCCCAAGGAACTTCAAAAGGAAATCACGTTTGTGTTTGTTGAATCGGTTCGTCAGGTGCTGAAGGCCGCGCTGTTGTGATTGGAATGGCGCCTACGAAGCTCCCGCGAATTTCCGGAAGCTGTTCTCGAAAGCCGAGAGTCGCCCCAACCAGGCCCAGCCCTTGACCACGCCCGTACCCAGGCTCGTGAACACAGCCGCTCTCATTTTTTCTTCGACGCGATGAAGGATGCGGGTTGTTTGCGATTTGTGAACACCGAACCTTCGCGCGATCTCAACCGCCGTAAGCCCGTCTCGAACTCGGAACAGTGCGCAAACTAAATGTTTCAAATTTGTTGCGGCCGAGCCTTTGCGTTGACTAGGCGAGGCTTAGTTGATATAAAAAGCGCATTCGGCAGAGGTTGCAGATCATAAGCGGGTGAGCGGGCGGCCCCCGGCCCTTGGTGACTGAAGGACTTGGAAGTCACTGGAGCCGCAAACATCATCCTGATTTTAGAGAACGGAAGGTAAGATCCACTGATGAGGCTAGCAAGAGAGTCGAGCCGTGCGTTAATCGTTCTATTGCTTTCAACACTACTCACAGGCCTCGCAGGACCGGTTCGAGTCCTCGGCCAAACTCAGCAACCAACAACACAATCAACAATCGATCGCGCCGAAGAATGCTATCGCCGAGGCGAGGAAGCTTTCTCGAAGGGCCTTCTCGACATCGCGCGCAAGATGTTCGACCAATCGCTCGACACAGTTTTGCAAGCAACCGCCGATTCCAAATCAGACCCCAAACTCACTGACTATTATCAAAAGCTTGTCGATCGCATTCATAAATTCGAAGCGGCGCCCAATGACGCGCACGACGTTGTGCAGCGGCCCGAGGTCGCCGAGCCTTCGGTACTCGACGAAGTCTCTGATCTCAAAGAAGACGAGTTGGCGATGGTGACCGCGGACGGCGTGAAGATTTACGGCAAGTACGATTTCGAGTTCTCGGTCGCGCCTCCGGTATTTCAATTCATCAACTTCTTCGTCACAGGGCGTGGGCATTCGACGATGGAAGTCGGGCTTCAGCGCTCGGGCAGGTATCGCGAGGCGGTCGAGAAAATATTCAAGGAAGAGAAGGTGCCCACCGATCTGATTTGGTTGGCCCAAGCCGAATCGGTATGGAAACCGAATGCGCTTTCGCGAGCGGCGGCAAAGGGCATCTGGCAATTCATTCCGTCGACCGGCACTCGCTACGGGTTGGCGCAGACTGCGTGGATCGACGAACGATCGCATCCGGAGAAATCGACGCGGGCTGCGGCGAAGTATCTGCGGTGGCTTCACGATCATTTCGCGGGTGACTGGCTGCTTGCGATGGCGGCTTATAACTCCGGTGAGAACCGTGTCGACAGCGCGATCGCAAAATGCGGGTACGCCGATTTTTGGGAGCTATACAAACGAGGCTTACTGCCGCAAGAGACCCGCAACTACGTGCCGTGCATCCTCTCGATCATCGTCATCAGCAAGAATCAGAAACGTTATGGCTTCGATGTGAAGCCGGATGGGGCGCTCGCCTACGAAACCTTTGAAGTTCCGTCACAGACCGATCTCAAAGTCGTCGCGGACCTTATTGGCTCGCCTTACGAAAACATCCAGGACCTCAACGCTGAGTTGCGCCGGGGCACTTCGCCCGCGGGCGAGCGCTACACGTTAAGGCTGCCGAAGGGAACGAAGAAACAATTCGAAGTCGCTTATGCTGATCTGCCCGAAGAACAGCGTGTTCGAAAGATCACGGTTCCTGTCGGCGAAGTTGCCGAGCGATCTCGCGGCGGCTATCGAGTTCAGTTTGCTTCGTATCAGGTGAGACGAGGCGACACTCTGGCGACGCTGGCTCGCCGTTCGGGCGTGTCAGTCAAGGAACTCGCCAAAGTGAATCGGATGTCGGCTCGAGGCGAATTGCGCAAGGGCCAGACGGTCAAGATTCCGAAGGCGGTTCGAGCCGGGCGCGGCCGAAGCGTGGGCCGTTATCGAACGGAGCAGGTTTCTAGAAAACATCATCGAGGCGGATCTCCACGCGAGCGTTCATCGCGCGGGCGTTCATCGCGAGGTCATTCGTCGCGCCGCCATCGTTAATTGAAGCGAATCGGTCTTATCAATCCGCGATCTCAACCAGACTCCGCATTCGCGATCACTTACGCAGATAATCGTCGGTTCCTTCGATCCAATCCTTCCGAATTGGAGAGAACACGTCCATCTCGTCGCAATCTTCGATCGCTTCAGCGCTGTGATACACAAACGCGGGGATCAATAGAGTCTCGCCGCCGCGCACTACGATCTCCTCGCCGTCAATTACAAATTTCAGCGCGCCCGTGAATACGGTCGTCAACTGCTCGCTATCGTGATTGTGTGACGGAACGAGGCATCCCTTCTTCAGAAATATGCGTGCCATCGTCATCTGTTCGCCGGAAATAAATCGCCGGCTGAGGAGGTCGTGGACGTGCTCTTCGGGCATTTCGTTCCACTTGTATAGATTCATCGAGTTCTCCGTCGCGAAAAAATTCATTTTGGGTTCAGCATAAGCAGCCACGCCTCTATCGAATGCTCGTCGTTTGTAGTCCGGCCTTCAGGCGGAAGTTTGTATGTGTCTTTCCTCACGGATACGAACTTCCGCCTGAATGCCCGGACTACAAACGCATTCGAATCATCTCCAACAACAACTGATGCGCGCGGTGGTCATCGGTAAGCTCAGGATGAAACGTAGCCACCAAAATATTATCTTGCCGCGCAAGCACCGGCTCATCATTACAACGCGCGAGCGTTTCGACCTCTGAGCCGGTGCGAGTAATTCTCGGCGCGCGAATGAACACTGCTTCAAGCGGGCCTCCGTCGAGCGTCGTATCGGCTTCGTCAATAAAGCTATCCACCTGCCGCCCGTACCCGTTGCGCTTGACTCCAATGTCGATCAGCCCGAGCGAAGCCTGCGGCGGATTATACACGTCTCGCGCCAGCACGATAGCTCCCGCGCACGTGCCGAAGATGGGATGACCGGCACTCGCAAAGTCGATTATCGGCTGAGCGAGATTCTCTTCATCGATGAACTTCATCATCGTTGTGCTCTCGCCGCCGGGAACGATGAGCGCGTCGATCTTGTCAAGTTCCGCGGCGCCCCGGACTTCGATCGCATCAGCGCCGATGTCCCCTATCGCGCGAACATGCGCAGCGAAGTCACCTTGAATCGCAAGCACCCCGATAGTCATCACTCAACTCTTGTCTTCGGCGGAATCATAGTCGATTCGCATCACCGCCGAATTGGCTTCAATGAATCCGTTCTTGACGTAGAAACCGCGCCGGTAGCTCGCGCGCGCTCGATTCGTTTCGAGTTCAAGCCTGAACGCACCCGCCTGTTTCGCTACGCCCTTGAGATGCTCGAGAAAGCGGCGGCCCACACCTTGTCCGCGAACGCGATCGGCAATCACGAATTCGTCGATACTGAAGAGATCCGCCGTGAGTCTCAATTGAGGTCTGAACGAAACCGTCGCGAGCCCGACTACGGCACCGTTCACCTCAGCAATGAAAGTCATCATCGCCGGATTCTCAAGCACGGACCGAAAGGTTTGACTGAATGGTGCAAAAGAGAGATCGGCGTATCCGAGTTCGGCAATTAGTTTGAAAGCAACTTCGGCGTCGGAGTCGTTCGCCGCTCGTATAACCACTTCCATAATCACCAGCCTCGTGTCTGGAGTAAATCGCCTTCCGCAAGCTTAGACACATCGAGCCCACGCATCGCGTCGCCGAGTTCTTCGCTTGCTTCGAGCACGATCTTCGGCTCGGCAAAGTGCGTGGTTGCCTTCACGATTGCTCGCGCTCGCGAAGCCGGATCGGATGACTTGAAGATACCTGACCCGACGAACACCGATTCCGCGCCCAACTGCATGCACAGCGAAGCGTCGGCCGGTGTCGCGATACCGCCGGCGGCAAAGTTGGGCACCGGCAAGCGGCCCTCGCGAGCGACCATTCGAACCAATTCGTAAGGCGCGCCGAGTTGTTTCGCTTCGGCCATTAATTCTTCAGGTCCGAGAATCGTCAGCCGCTTGATCTCGTGAGTGATTCGACGAAGATGCCGAACCGCTTCGACGATGTTTCCGGATCCGGCTTCGCCTTTTGTGCGAATCATCGCCCCGCCTTCGCCAATGCGCCGCAGCGCTTCGCCGAGATCGCGAGCGCCGCAGACAAAAGGCACTTTGAACTGATGCTTATCGACGTGATGTTCTTCATCGGCCGGCGTCAGCACTTCACTCTCGTCGATGAAATCAACGCCGAGCGCTTCGAGTATCTGCGCTTCCGCAAAGTGACCAATGCGAACCTTGGCCATCACCGGGATCGTGACCGAGGCCATGATTTCTCGAACCTTCTTGGGAGAAGCCATTCGAGCCACGCCGCCTTCCGCGCGAATGTCGGCGGGGACTCGCTCGAGCGCCATCACCGCGACGGCGCCGGCTTCCTGCGCGATCACCGCTTGCTCGGCATTGGTCACATCCATGATCACGCCGCCCTTGAGCATCTCTGCAAGGCCCGTCTTCAAGCGAATCAAGTTGTCGTTCATTGTCGTTCCTCCTGCGAAGAAACCATGGAAGCAGGCGTTCAGAGTACCGACTTTAGTCGGGTAGTGCCGTCGGGTAAACCAGGAATTGTTTCGGTGACCGAAGCACTGCCCGACTAAAGTCGGTACTCTGAACGCCCGCTTCGTGTAAACCTACCTGACGAAGATCTCGCCGCGCCCAGAGATTACCACTCCGCCGCCAACACGCACGCCGCTGACACTTCCGCCTTGATCCACGTCAACGTCGATATGCAGAATGCTTGGCCGCTTCATCTCGAATCCCTGCTCGCTGACGATCTTCGTCGTCGGTTGCACAGGCACCAGCTTATGTCGAACCAGATAAGCTCCGAGCGGTCCGTTGGCTGAACCGGTTGCGGCATCCTCGGCCACGCCCGCTGCCGGCGCGAACACGCGGCAATGGACGGTGCTCTCGGAACTAACAGTCTCACGAGTGAACGTGAGAACAGTTTGCGCGCCTACTTCATTGCTGATGCGTGCAAGAGCTCCGCCGTCAAGCTGGATGCTCTCAATCGCCGCGCGCGTCGTCAGCGGCACAATCATCACCGCGATGCCATTGTAAACAGTTTCGACTGGAAGTTTCTGGTCGATCAGGGAACGATCAAGCGACAGGGCCTTCGCGAGAGCCTCGATGTTGGAATAGACGCCGCGAACTTCCGGAAGCGGCTGGGTCATCGTCGAGCGGCCAGCGCGTCCGCCTTCGACTCGTACTTCGACTGCGATGGGCCCGACGCCCGCCTCGAGCTTCACTGAAGTCAGCGGCTCGCTCGGCTGTTTCAATTTCTCGGCGACGATGACGTAGCCGGTGCCGACAATCGGATGCCCCGCGAAGGGAAGCTCTTGCCCGGGTGTGAATATGCGAATGCGGAAGTCGCCGCCACGCTCCGGTGGCAGCAGGAAAGTGGTCTCGGAATAATTCATCTCGCGGGCAATGTTCTGCATCGTTTCGGTATCGAGTCCCGACCCGTCCGTGAACACCGCCAGTTGATTTCCACCGAATTGCTTCTCTGTGAAAACGTCAGCAATGATGAAGTGCTTGCTGGTCATGCCAATCTCCTTTTGAGCACACTGCCGATTCGCTTGATGCCTTCCTCGATCATTTCGGGCGTTTGATTTGAGAAGTTGAGTCTCATGAAGTTCTGCCTCGGTTCACATGCGAAGAACGATGTCCCTGGAACAAATGCTACATGCTCGGCGACTGCGTCGATGAACAACTCGTCGGCGCTGATGCGCTCCGGCAATTCGACCCAGATGAACAAGCCGCCTTCGGGTCTCGTAGCCTTCACGTCTTGCGGGAAGTACTGCTCGATTGCCGAGCGCATAGCCCGGCACCGTTCACCGTAGACTTTGCAGAGGCGCTGAATGTGTCCGTCATAATCAAACGTCTGAAGCATCCGCGCGGCGGCGCGCTGCTGGACCGTGCTGGTGTGTAGATCGGCGGCCTGCTTTGCGATCACCGCGTTCTGAGACACCTCTTCTGATGCGATGAGCCACCCGAGCCGCATGCCTGGACTGAGCGTCTTCGAGAATGAGCCAAGCTGAATCACCAGACCCTCGGTGTCGAGCGCCGCGAGTGACGGCGGTTTGTGTCCTTCGTAGCGCAATTCGCTGTAGGGATTGTCTTCGAGAATTGGAACGCGATAACGCGACGATAACGCAATTAGTTTCAGCCTGCGCTCGTATGACAGCGTCGTGCCCTTGGGATTTGAAAAGTCGGATACAACATAGATGAGCTTCGGCCGCGAGTGCCTCAACACTTCTTCAAGCTCGTCAACACGCATGCCCTTGTCGTCGCTGTCAATGGGAATGAAACTCGCCTCGTAACCGCTGAAGGTTTGAATTGCCGCAAGGTAACACGGGTTCTCGACGACGACCGTGTCGCCGGGTTCCAGGAAAATCTTGCTGACGAGATCGATGCCCTGCTGCGAGCCCGTCGTTATCATCACGCCATCCGCCGTAGCTGCGACGCCTTGCGTTTGCATTCGCGCGGCGATCCACTCTCGCAAAGACCGGCAGCCTTCGGTGGTGCTGTATTGCACCGCGGTTGCCGCTTCCTCCTCGAACACGCGTGCGTGAGCTTGCGCGATTGCGTCAACAGGAAAGAGCTCGGGCGCCGGGAGTCCGCCGGCAAACGAGATGATCTCAGGATGCTCGGTGACTTTGAGCAGCTCGCGAATCGCGGACACCGGCATTCGTGACATGCGGCGTGCGAATCGAAAGTCGCGCTCTTGCAGGGTCACAAGTGGAGCGGTCGTGCCTGCCTTGACTGCGGTTTCTTGTGCGGCCATCTACGTCCTCCGTTTTTTCGTGAGCGGGGATTTGCCGGCTGTCTTCTTTTCTCGAGTGCGCAAGCGACCGGCTACGATTTCTTCCGACGCGGCTGCTTTGATCCGCGAGCCTTCCTTGATCGAAGTTGTTACCACAGTGGTGAGAGTCCGAGTCACGCCGGGGATGTGACGCAGCAGATCCGAAATCAAACGATCAAGGCTCTCAGTGTTTTCAGTGACAACCTTCAGCAGGTATGAGTCGGGTCCGGTGATGCGATGACACTCGAGCACATCGGGGATTTCAAGGATACGTTTGCCAAACCCGG
>Ga0070706_100000340_pt1 | contig 56340 bp, 48 predicted proteins | sample KBSK5501metaG_FD_65476 | JGI IMG/M metagenome (GOLD analysis project Ga0070706, IMG submission 65476) | Corn, switchgrass and miscanthus rhizosphere microbial communities from Kellogg Biological Station, Michigan, USA - KBS K5-50-1 metaG | ecosystem: Host-associated > Plants > Roots >...
CCGCCGAATCATCAGGCAGTTGGTCACCGAGGGAGTTCTGCTCGCGCTGATCGGCGGACTCGGGGGAATCTTGCTGGCAATCTGGGGAACGGATTTGCTGATGGCTTCGGTGCCTCAGGATTTGTTGCCCAGCGTCGCAGTGATTAGCGTCGACTGGCGCGTGATGTTGTTTGCGCTTGGCGCGGCGGTCGGCACCGGGGTGCTGTTCGGTTTGGCCCCGGCCTGGCAATCGCGCAGCGTCGATGTCAACACAACGCTAAAAGAGCAATCAGGCAGGAGCGGGTCGGCTCGAGGCAAATTGCGAAGCGCGTTGGTTGTGACGGAAGTGGCGTTGTCCTTTGTGTTGCTGGTGGGCGCGGGCCTGCTCGTACGAACGTTCGCGAATCTGATGAGCGTCGATCCCGGCTTCGATCCTCACAACGTCTTAACTTGCCAGATCCAGTTGAACGGCGAGCGATACGACACGACGAATGAGGCGGCTGCATTCTATCGCGACGCTCTCGAACGGATTCGAAGTGTGCCGGGCGTCGAATCAGCGGCGGTGACAAATAAACTGCCGCTTGATTGGCAATTCAATATGCCGGTCATTTTTCCGGAGAACCCTGATCAGGTGCAGAGCGTGCAGTTTCGCATGATCACACCGGACTATTTCCGCGTAATGAATATCCCGCTTCAACAGGGACGCGTGTTCACCGAAGGTGACAACGCCGGCGCGGCTCCGGTGATAATCATCAACGAAGCTTTCGCGCGCCGTTACTTCTCGGGAAAGGATCCGATGGCGCAGCAGCTTTCAGTTGGACGCGGCGCGAATGATCCGCTGCGTCAGGTCGTTGGCATCGTAAGAGATGCCAAGCAATCGAGTCTTGATCGGCCCGCGCCGCCGATGGTGTTCGAGCCCATCGCGCAAATGACGGACAAGTTGATGGCAATCGCGCGCGCGTTCACTGCGGCGCACTTTACGATTCGCGCAACGGCCGAGCCCGCCGGGTTGATGGCCGCAGTCAAACGCGAAATCGCGGCCCTCGACCCGACGTTGCCGCTGTCTGAGATTCGCTCGATGGAGGAACTCACCGCGCGATCCGTTGCGACTCAACGGTTCAACATGTTGTTGCTCGGGTTATTCGCCGGGATTGGGTTGTTGCTGGCGGCCGTTGGGATCTACGGCGTCGTTTCGTATGTGGCAGAGCTGCGAACGAACGAGATCGGAATCCGAATTGCGCTCGGAGCGCGGGCCGGCGATGTGCTGGCGCTGATTCTGAAACACGGTTTGACGCTGGCGACGATCGGCGTCGCCCTTGGTTTGGGGGCATCGTTTGTGCTGACGCGTCTGATGAAGAGCCTGTTGTTTGGAGTAAGCGCGACCGACCCGGTGACGTTTGTGGTGATTTCAATGGTGTTGGCAGGAGTGGCTCTGGGAGCCTGTTTTGTGCCAGCCAGGCGCGCGACGAAAGTCGATCCGATGGTGGCGCTAAGGTATGAATAGTTCAGGGTTCGGGGTTCAGGGTTTCTGGTTTGTGGTTTTGACTTGATGTCCTAACTTGCCCTCAACCGCTCACTAACCAGAAACCAAAAACCAGAAACCAGAAACCCTAAACCCTTAATTACGCGGAGGAACAATGGAGACTTTGATTCGAGACATTCGATACGGCGCGCGAATGCTGATCAGGCATCGAGGCTTGACCGTGGTCGCGATCGTGACCCTTGCGTTGGGAATCGGAGCGAACACTGCGATCTTCAGCGTCGTGAATGCAGTGCTTCTGCGCCCGCTTCCATTTGCTGAGCCCGAGCAACTCGTGGTCGCGCTCACAAAGACCAGCAAGCAGCCGCGGAATTGGGTCAGCTATCCCGATCTTCGTGACTGGAGAGAACAGAGCCAACTGTTCAATGAGTTCGCGGGCTTTGCCGCGCAGAGCGTCAACCTTACCGGCACGGAACAACCTGACAGGCTGGTCGGCTCCTTCGTGACCGACAATTTCTTCAAGACGCTGAAAGTTGATGTTGCACTTGGGCGCGGATTCATGCCCGGCGAAGATCAGCCTGAGGCTCAGCGCGTAGTGATTGCCAGCCACACAGTGTGGCGCGATCGATTTGGCGCCGATCCGAATTTGCTCGGAAGGTCACTGATTCTCAACGGCCAGCCGCATACCGTGATTGGCGTCTTGCCCGAGTCATTCCATTTTCAATGGGGCGACGCCGATGTGTGGATGCCGATTCGAAGTTATCCAAACTTCTCGGACGATCGCCGAAAGCCTGCCGCGGCGGTGATAGGCCGTCTCAAAGCCGGCGTGACGCTCACGCAAGCTCAAACCGAATTGGATACGATCGCGGGGCGCCTCGCCGAACAGTACCCTGAGACAAATGCCGATCGACTCGCTGAAGTGCAGGGATTTCAGGACTTCATGGTCGCGGACCTGAAACCGTCGTTGCTGGTCCTGCTGGGAGCGGTCGGGTTTGTATTATTGATCGCCTGCGCCAACGTAGCCAATTTGCTGTTGGCGCGCGCCCTCACCCGCCAAAAAGAAATGGCGTTGCGAGCGGCGCTCGGCGCAAGCCGCGTTCGGTTGGTGCGTCAACTTCTGACCGAGACCGTGATGCTGTCGCTAGCGGGGGGCGCGCTCGGGTTGCTGCTCGGAGTGTGGGGAACCGATTTGCTTGCGGCGAACAGCCCGTCGGATCTTCCGGCCGGGGTCACTGCGAAGCTCGATGCAACGGTACTCATGTTTACGCTCGGCGTTTCGATGATAACCGGAGTGTTGTTCGGCTTGGCGCCGGCGCTGAAATTCTCAAGGCCCGATGTTTACGAGACGCTCAAGGAAGGCGGCAAGACATCGGGCTCGGGTTCAGTGCGGAGCGGCGCGCGCGGAGTGCTGGTCGTATCGCAAGTCGCGCTCGCACTCGTGCTGTTGATTGGTTCGGGGTTAATGATCAGGAGCTTCTTTAACCTTGTTCGGGTCGCCCCGGGCTTCAATGCAGAGAACCTGTTGACGCTTGAATATCGGGTTCCGCGCAACAAGTATCCCGAGGGTCAGCAACAGTGGGATTTTCACAAGCAAGTCGTTGAAAAAGTGAGGGGGCTTGCGGGCGTCACGTCGGCGGCCGTAGTTTTGGCGCTGCCCTACAGCGGCAACGGCGGCTCGATGAGCTTCGTTCCGCTTGATCGCGCCGAGCCCGCAAAAGGCGACGAGCCAACTGCGCAACGCAATTCCGCCGATGCTTTCTACTTCAGCACGATGCAAATACCCCTTGTGAGCGGACGTGTGTTCACCGAGCAGGATCAAGCCGGAACGCCGCAGGTCGTTGTGATCAATCAGACGTTGTCCCGGCGATACTGGCCGGACGACGATCCCATCGGTAAGCGGATTCGTATCTCAGGCACCGGCCTGAGTGATTCAGACATCATCGCAACGATTATCGGTGTGGTCGGCGATGTCAAACACGGGAGCCTTGATGAACGAAGCACTCCTCAAATCTATCTGTCCTTCGCCCAGAATCCATTTATTTTCGCGACGCTCGTGGTCAGGACTCAAACCGAACCGATGAGTATGGCCGGCGCAGTACGCAGCGCGGTGTGGTCGGTGGACAAGGACCAGCCGGTATGGAAGGTTCGCACCGTCGAGTTCTTGATCAATCGGGATCTCGGCCCGAGGCGATTCATGATGGCGCTGCTGGCGGGATTCGCCGCGCTCGCGTTGCTGCTTGCGGCGATCGGGATCTACAGCGTGATCTCATACTCGGTGACACAGCGCACGCACGAGATCGGAGTACGAATGGCGCTGGGGGCGAAAGCCGGCGACGTGCTAAGGCTGGTGATCGGGCAGGGAATGATTCTGATACTGATCGGCATCGGCGCGGGTCTGGTAGCTGCGTTCGGGTTGACGCGGCTCATGTCAGGATTGCTGTTCGGGGTGACCGTGACGGACCCGCTCACATTCGCGGCTATATCAGCCCTGCTGACAATAGTGGCTCTGGGAGCCTGTTTCGTGCCGGCTCGCCGCGCGACCAAAGTCGATCCGATGATCGCTCTCCGATACGAGTGATGTTGATTTACGATTGCCGATATGCGATTGCCGATTTGCGATTGCCGATATGCGATTGCCAATATGCAATTGCCGATTTGCGATTGCTGATATCACGCTTGAAAGTGAAGAAACAATCCGGAATAAGGCCTCGTAAACTGGAAAGAAAGCAATCCCAAATCGGCAATCGGAAATCGGAAATATGATTATGGAAACAGTGTTGAAGGACATCCGCTTCGGAGTTCGGATGCTGCTCCGCAGCCCCGGGTTCACGGCAGTGGCCCTGCTCGCGATCACGCTCGGGATTGCCGCAAATACGACAACCTTCAGCGCGATCGACGCGACCCTGTTTCATCCCTTCGCGTTTCCCAACCAGGACCGCCTGGTCATGCTTTGGGAGAGCAACCCGGAGCTGGGCTTCAAGCGCGGCTCGGTTGCCCCCGCTAATGCGGGCGACTGGCGCGAGCAGAATCAAACCTTCGAACACATCGTCATCATCAACCAGCGTTCATTCGATCTTACCGAACGTGATGAGCCTGAGCGGTTCTTTGGCTACGTAGTATCGTCGACGTTCTTCGAAGCGCTCGGAGCGCAAGCGATGTATGGCCGAACTTTTAGCGCGGATGAAGGCGAGCCGGGTAAGCAGGATGTCGTAGTGTTGAAGCACAGCCTCTGGCAACGGCGTTTTGGCGCGGACCCGAACATCGTCAATCAGACCATCCGGCTCAACGGCAAAACGTTCACCGTGATCGGAGTGATGCCGCCGGATTTCAACTATCCGTTCAACGGTGGCGAGATGTGGGCGCCAATCGTTTTCGACGCAAAAGACCTGGTCAATCGCGGCAGCCATTTCCTCCAGGTGATGGGTCTGCTAAAGCCCGGCGTGACGATCGCGCAAGCGAGCGCCGATCTCAGGGGGATTGCTGCGCGCGCGGCCGAGCAATTCCCGGAAACCAATGCCGGGCGCAGCGTCAACGTCATTTCGATGACGGAAGACGCAACGCGCGGCTCGCGCATGTACGCGCCGGTGATGCTGGCCGCTATTGGGTTTGTGCTGCTGATCGCGTGCTCGAATGTCGCAAACCTTTTGCTTGTGCGCGGCGCATCCCGGCAGAAAGAGATCGCGATTCGATTGGCGCTGGGCGCGAGCCGCTGGAGGCTCGTGCGACAGTTGCTGACTGAGAGTCTGCTTCTGAGCATGGCTGGTGGCGCGCTTGGCTTGCTGCTCTCGGTGTGGGGCGTGAAGAGTCTGGCGCGCGCGATACCCGAAGATTTTTCCAAGTTCATTCCCGGCTGGCACAACCTGGTCATCAACCGAACGGCTTTTTTATTCACGCTAATTGTGTCCGTGGCGGCCGGACTGTTGTTCGGTGTTGTTCCTGCGCTTCAATCGACAAAGACGAATTTCAATGAGGCATTGAAAGAAGGCGGCAAAGGCTCATCGGGCAAAGCGTCGCACAATCGCGCGCGCAATAGTTTGATTGTTGCGGAAGTGGCTTTGTCACTGGTGCTGCTGATCGGCGCGGGATTGATGGTACGCAGCTTCATCGAATTGCTTAGATCGGACCTCGGCGTGAATCCCGCGAACGTCCTGACAATGGAAGTCTCGCTGCCCAACGAAAAGTATGCAAAGGTCGAAACTCGCTCCGCCTTCTTTGACCAGCTTATGAATCGCATTCAAGAATTGCCCGGTGTGACACGCTCAGGAGGCATCGGGAATCTGCCGATGGGCGGCTCCAGCAACAGCCGCGGCATCGAGCGGATAGGTCAAAGCGTTTTTGCGCAAGGTAAGCAACCAAACATTCTGTATGTCCCGATCACACCCGGCTATCTCGAAGCCATCGGCACCGCGCTCATCAAAGGACGCAACTTCACTGAACAGGACCGCGGTGATTCGCCTCGAGTGGCACTGGTCAACGAAGCGTTCGTGAACGAGTTCCTGCGCGGCCAGGATCCCATCGGACAGCAGTTCAAAGAACCCGTGGGTTCAGCCGTCTCAATCATCGGGGTAACGGCCAATGTGATGAATGCCGACTTTGATGACAAACTAGAGGCGCAGATTTACGTTCCTTACGCACAGGAGGTGTGGCGCTCGATTTATCTGGTGATTCGCGGCGGCTCCGAGCCGGCCCAACTCACATCCGCGGTGCGCGGCGAAGTTAGCGCGCTCGACAAAACGCTGCCGGTCTTCAACGTCAAAGCGATGGAGCAAGTCATCGGCGAGCGAATGTCGCCTAAGCGGCTGGCGACCGCGATGATGGCGATCTTTGCAATTCTGGCGCTCGTGCTTGCGGGCGTGGGGATCTACGCGGTGATGAGTTATGCAGTCTTTCAGCGCACGCATGAGATTGGTATTCGCATGGCGCTTGGGGCACAGGCTCGCGACATCTTCAAGCTGGTGATCGTGCAGGGATTGACGCTGACGCTCGTAGGGATTGTCATTGGCCTCGGCGGAGCCTACGCGATGACTCGCGCGATGGCCGGGATTCTGTACGGCGTGACGGCCACAGACCCGCTTACGTTCATTGGCATATCGTTGCTGCTCGGCGGCGTCGCGACGTTGGCATGTTATGTGCCGACTCGCCGAGCTATAAGAGTTGATCCGATGATCGCGCTCCGCTATGAATGATTGAAGATCGAAGATCGAGGATCGAGAATGGAGGATTGAGGATCGAAGATAGAGGAGGATCGAGGATGGAGGATAGAGGATAGAGAATCGAGGATCGCGCATTGGATCTTTCGAGTCTGCCGCTCAATCCTCAATCCTCGATCCTCCACTCTTTATCCTCGATGCTCCATCCTCAATCCTCCATCCTCAATCCTCCATCCTCCATCCTCGCTCCTCGATTTTCCATCCCCTATCTTCTATCCTCCATAATTCCACGAGTGAATGAAACATGAATACGCCTGCGAAAGACTGCTGCATTCTGGTTGTTGACGACGATAAGAAGACCGTCGCTTCGATCAATCTCTATCTGGAGCACGACGGTTATCATGTGGCAGTCGCATACGATGGCAGGCAGGCGTTGGCTTATGCGCGATTGCATCGGCCCGACCTTGTTGTGTTGGACCTGATGCTGCCCGAGATCAGCGGAGTCGACGTATGCCGGACGCTTCGCGCTGAATCAAGCATTCCCATCATAATGTTGACCTCGCGTGCCACAGAGGAAGACAAACTCAGGGGGCTCGATCTCGGTGCCGACGATTACATAACCAAACCGTTCAGCCCACGCGAACTTGTGGCGCGCATTCGAGCGGTACTGAGGCGATCCTCGCAAGGTGATACTTCATCGGCGATCCGGAGTGGCGATTTGATTATTGATCTCAATCGCCACGAGGTTCGCGTGCGCGACAAGCTGGTGCAGCTTACGCCGACGGAGTTCAAACTGCTCGAGGCATTAGCGAAAGCTCCGGGCCGAACATTCACTCGGCAGGAACTGGTCGAACGAGCGCTGGGATGGGACTACGCCGGTCTCGATCGAACGGTTGACGCACACATTATGAACCTGCGGAAGAAACTCGATGAGGGCCGCGCGGAATCATCGCGGATCGCCACAGTGTTTGGCGTCGGCTATAAATTCTCGACCGAAGGGCGTGAAGATGATGATTCGTAGCTTGCGTCTGCGGCTGCTTCTGATGACCGTGATCGTTTCGGGCGTAGCGGTCGCGGCGGTCGGATTGCTCTCGAGCCGAGTCACGACATTCGAGTTTCAACGCTTCGTCGGCGCCGGACAGGAAAACAGCTTCGAACGATTCCGCAATATCGTCACAGCGCACTACCGGCAAACGGGAAGCTGGACGGGAGTAGAGTCTGTCCTCGAACGGATTGGTCAGGTCAGCGGCCGGCAGCTTATTCTTCTCGATGCTGGGCACAAGACTATTGCCACGTATCCAGCGGATTTGTCGCGCGCGGAAATCGAAATCACTCCTGATGACAATCTGCATTTGACTCGAGACGTCTTTGAAGAAGAGGGCAGACAGGTTCGGGTCACTCAGCAGAAAATGGTTTTCGCCAAGCCGCCGCATTTCACGATCCCGGATTCGCAGGACGCGCCGGTTGCGACGCTCTATTTGATGGGACGCATGGCTCCCGATGAGATCAACGAACAGGAGAGCTTCGTTGCATCGGTGAATCGCTCGCTGCTGTTGGCCGTGGTGATTGCCGTCGGAGTCGCAGTGGTTGCAGCCTTTCTGCTTTCACGCCGGATCCTGGGCCCGGTCGAAGCTCTGACTGAGGCCGCGCGAGGCATGGGCCGGGGCGATCTCAGCCGCCGAGTTGAAGTGAAGTCGCGCGACGAGATCGGAGATTTGGCTGATGCGTTTAACGGCATGGCGGACGGTCTCGCTCGAGTTGAACAACTGCGCCGCAATATGATCGGCGACATAGCTCACGAACTACGCTCGCCGTTGACGAACATCCGCTGCCAGCTTGAGACATTGCAGGATGGACTTGCGGCGCCGAGTCCGGAAATCATCGCATCGATTCACGAAGAGGCGATGTTGCTCAATCGGCTGATCGAGGACTTGCAGGATCTGGCTCTGGCGGAAGCCGGTCAGTTGAGATTCCAACGAGAGACGGTGGACCTCGGCGCGGTGATCGAGCAAACGGTCGCCGCAATGCGGACTCAAGCCGCTAACAAGGACATCGACCTTTGCGTTGATGTGACAGCGGGCCTTTCGCCTGTTATCGCGGACTCTGAGCGGGTCGCGCAGGTGCTTAGAAACCTGCTGGCAAACGCGATCATCCACACGCCAACGAATGGCCGGATAGAAATTCGCGCGCGCGCGATCAACGGCGATAGGTATGTCAACATCACGATCACGGATAGCGGTCCGGGCATCGCGCCGGAACACTTGCCTTTTGTCTTTGAGCGTTTCTACCGGGCGGACGACTCACGCGCTCGTTCGACTGGCGGGGCCGGGCTTGGCCTTGCGATCGTGAAACAACTCGTGGAAGCGCAAGGCGGAAGAGTTTGGGCGAAGAGTGAGCCCGGGAAAGGCTCGGTCTTTGGTGTCGACCTTCCGGCGAGCGCGGACGATCCAACCACCGCGCCCGAGGCCGAAGAAAAATAGGTTCTTCATAACATCTTCACAACTTCGTGCTACAAATGCCTCGTGCAGAGGTGGGCACTAATTCGAACTCTGTTCCGAGCGAGGTTCCATGATACGTTTCAAAAGCTTCATCATTCTCGTTTCACTCTTTTCAATACTAGTCTCTTCGGCGGCGGCCCACGATTCGGCCGTGGCCACGAAAGTCGATGAATACTTGACTCGTCTGAATGGTTTGGGATTCAGCGGCGCGGTCGTGGTCGCCAAAGATGGGCAGGTATTGCTCGAGAAGGGCTATGGCTTCGCGGATCGAACGCGGAATTTGCCCATAACAAAGGACACGGCGTTCGATATCGGATCGAACACGAAAGATTTCACGAAGATGGCTATCCTGCAATTGGCGGAGATGAAGAAACTCAACCTCGACGATCCGATCACGCGCTTCATCGAAAGTGTGCCTGCAGACAAGGCCGCGATCACTGTCACGCAGTTGATGGATCACACCGCGGGACTTGGGATGTATTCCGGCCGCGACAACCAGAAGGTGACGAAGGAAGAGTTTCTGCGCCGCGTGCTGACGGCGCCGCTGATGTCGGAGCCTGGGAAGCGCGAGAGCTATTCGAATCCCGGGTACGGGTTGCTGGCGGCGATTATCGAGAATGTAAGCGGGCAGTCATTCGAGCAGTACCTGGACGAACACATCTACAAGCCGGCCGGGATGACGAGCACTGGCTATCTGATTCCCAAATGGCGAGACGGCCAGCTCGCTCACAGCTATGCGAAGGGAGAAGACGACGGGTCGACTTTTGATATTCCGCATCTGCCGGATGGTATTTCGTGGAGTTTGCGCGGCGCCGGTGGCACGCTGTCGACGCTCGGCGATATGTATCGGTTTCATCTTGCGCTCGAGGGCGAACAATTGCTTTCGAAGGCTTCCAAACCGAAGCTGTTTGACATGGATGGACCAGCCTTTTTGGTTGGGGGGAACGGCGTTCATTATTTTGTCTACATTCGGCAGCCGTCTGATCACGTAGCCATCTTGATGGCTTCGACGGACGCCGGAGTGCGCGCGATCGAGATCGACGATCAGATTCTGTCACTTGCCTTGGGAAGGGAAGTGAGCCTTCCGCCGCAAACGATCAAGCTCGATCAGCCGGCGTTGGCGAAATTCGCGGGGAGCTACAAGCTGCCTTCCGGGGCCGAACTGAATGTATCGGTCAGAGGAGATCACTTGTTCGTCGCGAGCGCGAATCAGGCAGGGTTCGATCTGCTCGCTGGTAAGAAGCGAGGCAGCCCCGATCAAATTAACCGCATGAACTCAGAGGTGCGGGCGATCCTCGAAGCAAGCGTCAAAGGCGACCACACCGTTCTGCACAAGTACTTCGGCTCCGCGATGCCGTATGAGGAATTCAAACCGGAACAGGATAAGCTGTGGCAGCGGCGCAAGGACCAGTTCGGACCAGTCAAGGGACTAACGATTCTTGGCACGGTTCCGGGGCAGGGAAACTTTGTCACTACCGCGCGTCTCGAATTCGAGCGCGGTGTTGATTACTCTCAGTTCATGTGGGGAGGGGGAACGATCAGAGGGATTCTCCCTTCGATCCCGGCTCCTGGCTCAAACTTCTTCCCGCAATCGGCGACGGAGTTCGTGAGCTTCAAACCGAGGCCGGGCGAATCCATGAACCTCAGCTTTAGCCCCGGTGAGAATGGTTTCCGCGTGACGGTGGAAGAGAAGAGAGCCGCCGTGGCGTCCAAGCCGGCAGTGAACAAGACCGCGGATAAATTACCGGACACCGCGCCAGGCCAAGTCGCGGCGGCTTATTTCAAGGCGTTCAACTCCGGGGACGAAAAGGCGATGACGGAGTTCTTCCTGAATCATCTCTCAAAAACATCGCTCGCCAGCCGATCGATGGAAGAGCGGCTAAAGTTGTTTCGCAGGATGCGCGATGATCTGGGCGAGCTTCCACCGGGAAGTGTTTCAGATTCGACCGAGCAGGGACTGACGGTTTCAATGCAATTGAAGGATGGAGGGAGTCTGGAGTTGCGGTTTGAAATGGACGCGACGGAACCCCAGAAGCTGAAAGCGCTTCGAGTGGAGCGGCAGTGAAGATTAGGATTTGGGAATTGGGATTAGGGATTTAGGACTTAGGATTTGGGATTTAGCGTTTCTTTCGATCTGAGATCTGAGATTTGAAATATGAGATTTGAGATAGTTGAGATGTGAAACTTGAGAAAGATGAACCCGTGAGAGATCCCAGATCCCAGATCCCAGATCCCAAATCCTAAATCCCATGTTCCCGTCTGACGACCACGACCGGGCAGGGTGATTTTCGAATAAGCACTTCCACCACGGAGCCGATAACGGCCGCACGCATGCCTTCGATCAAGCCCGCGCCGCGTCTCCCTACAACGACGAGATCGGCGCCGATTTCTGTCGCATAAGCCACGATGGTCGCTCCCGCTTCACCGCGACGCGAAGCGTGTTCAATAACAATCTGGGAACGGTCGATATTGCAGAGCGTTTCCGAAAAGCGCATCTCGATCAACTGCTCGACCGCCGTTTCAAGCTCCTCATCGTTCGCGGCATCATCCAGCAAACCTTCCTGGACGGCAATGCGGAGCGCGCTTCCAGTTTGAACGTGTAACACGTATAGCTTCGCGCCGAGTTGTCTCGCAAGAGCGCACGCGGTTTCGAATGCGCGCTGGGCGTGTTCGCTGAAGTCGGTGGGTACCAGGATGGTTTTGATGCTCATGACTTCTGACCTCTGACTTCTGATCTCTGACCTCTGACCTCTGACTTCTGATCTCTGACCTCTGACTTCTAACTTCTGACTTCTGACCTCTGTCTTCCTACCAATGTTCTCGCATAAGTTTAGGAAAGACTAAAAACGCTTCAAAGCCGCTGCGCTTCTTTATGGCAGCCGCAACGATCGCGGCGGTCCAGATGAAATACAACGCGGTGATCACTTCCTTACCGCGATGCGCGAAACTCTCGACATGATCCGCCGCCAGACCAAACAAAGCAGCGGCATATACCGCGAGGCTGTTGTGAGGCATCGACGGATCGACCGGTTTCTCAAAGCCTGAGAACACAAACTGAACAGCCCACAACGTGAACAGCAGAGCGGCCTCCCACCAAGTGAACCGCATGTTCGCCAAGAGCAAGGCGCCCAAAAGCGATTGGCCAATCGTCATCAGTACTTCGAGCTCCTGATGCGAATCGAAGTCGATCGTGCCCAGGCTCCCGAGCGCCAGCGAATACGCAATCGGGAGCATTGCCGCCAGCATCGTCCACTGATTGATATTCGAGCTGACCATGTTCATCAATGCCATCGGAGCGCTGCTCACTCGCCGGGCCCAGTTGAACGCTGAGACTTTTTCGGGAAACTCCGAAAGGAACGGCGCAACCCATTGAACAAACACAAACGTAGAGATGCCGAGACCAACCGCCAGCGCTTTCAAGCTCTCGAGGAACGGATGCGCCGCAAAGTACAGGATCAATCCGCCGCCTGCGAACATTGCGCCGATCAAGCCGTTGCGCGCCGCGCGGCGCTGGCGAAGGATGAATCGCGGGATTCGATCGAGGTCTTCGATTTTTTCTTCGGATTGCGGCGGAATCTTTTTCAGGAAGTAAAGATACACGAAGTAGATCAATGACAGTACGACTGTATCAACCCAACTGAGAGTGCCCTTAGCCCAGATCACGAAAAAGTATGCAATTGAAATGAGCAGAAAAACTATCTCGACCGCGTGTTCCTTCTCGAGAGCGATTTCCTTGAGCCGCTTTTTGGTTTGCCTGCGATAGAACAGCGCCGCGGTGCAGTAGATCATCGGCCAACCGAGTCCAACCAAAAGCCGCAGGCTCCCGGTGAGGTTGGCGGTCATCAGCGCGGTCGCGTGTACTTTGACGGCGGGCAAGACGGCCGGATCGCTTGCGGTCTGGCCGGCCTGCCATGCGATGACTGCTTCGACCGCGAACTCGGGCAGCGTCTGAAGCCACGCCAGCACCGCAAGCGCGAGCCCTTGCGAGATCAAGAACTGCGCGGCCTCCGCGGCCCACGCGATCAACATCGCCGAGAAGAGCACCGAAGGAAAAGTCCACGCGGCCGAACCGGCGCCCTGAATAAACGCGAGTCCGGCAGCGAAAGGTTTTGCAATTAATTTGATTGGGGTGAACCGTAGCATCAATGTGGATGTGAGACTTCAAAGCCTCCGACTGAATTTGAACAACCGGGTCAATAGCATACCGTCTCACTCGCAGAGAAGTACACCGGGCTGCGTACCGCGGTTGTGAAAAGACCCTGCTCGAAAGAACGAGCTTCGGATATAATCGCTGGGCTCGGTGGCATAGAGCGACGACCTTGGCAATCGCGGGAGAAAATAAATGAGCGCTAGAGCACTAATGAAATCAATCGTATTGCTAAGCATGTTGGCGGCGGCGACACCCGCCGCGAACCGCTTCAACGCGCGTCCGGTTGAGTCTTGCCCGCTGATCTTCCCGGCCAGTCCCGTCGTCGCCGCCCCCAATCAACCGGCAATACCTGCGCGATCAACCGTCGGCATCATCAACGGGCTTTGCGCGATCACGTTGAACTTCGTTAACTGCGGGTTCGTGCCCACTTCGGTTGCGATCAACTGCGACACGAACGGAGACGGCGCGCCCGAGCTTTTGATCCCGCTCAAGAACATAACCATCATCAACTCACTTCTTTTTCAGGCTACGTTGCCTGCGCTCGGCACGAGTCCGGGAACGGCATTCCCGCTGGCCTGCTGTGGAGGACTCGCGACGATCACACTGACCTGCACGCTCAGCGCTGGAGATGACAACGTGTTTGGGCCGATCACGCAGTCGCTGACGTGTCCGATCGATCTTGGACTTCGAGCCCCACTGGTGATATCGGCTACGCCATCCGAGGGAGACTGCGTGCTTGGTCAGAACGTGTTGATACCGGGCGCCTGTTTCTTATTGGCGGACGGAAAGCCGAACGTCACGTCGGTGTTCGGAGTCGAAGTTGGTAATCCCGCGAATGTCATTCAAGCGAGTACGATTCAAATTCTGACTAACAATCTTGTAGATGCGTTCTTCAAGCCCGACCCGTCTAATGCCGGCAAGACGTTTTTGATTTTTGTGAGCGGACCGAACGGAACAAGCCGCAACCTGACAGTGTTGCCTGCCGGAGCGCCCGCGGGTTGTCCGTTGGGAAACGAGCAGGGAACTCTTGTTCAATTCAAGTGCAAGGGCTCCGCCTCTCCAGGAAGCGGTGATACCGTGGGCGATCAGTTTCCTCCGATCGCCAGGTGTCAGCTTGATCGTGATCCCTCAGGTGCTTTTACCCTGACTCTGTTTGGGGCCTTCCGCGACGGCGTAACATTGACGATTGGCGGCGTGACACCGAAGAAGTTGAAATTCAAGGACTATCATGCGGCAGCCAACGTGTTTACCCGTGCGATTGCGAAAGGGCGAATATGTAGTGGCTTGCCTGGAGCAATCGTCTACACGCCACCGAACGGCGGTTCTTCATCCGTGTTCAATTGTGCCCAGAGCTGCCAGGACTAACGATGCCGGTAATACAGAATCCGCTTACTTATCGAGCGAACTCGCGGTCCTGTACGGAGCCCACGCAAACAATATCCACAGACAAATATTAATTTGCCTAAGAGCCTTGACCCTCTCTTTGTCTCCGCTCACTTCAGTGGCAGAAAGCGAGTGGATCGTATCGCTTCTATTTCTACTCGTACGACTGCGGTGAGCCTCGACACACGCGCGCTCACCGAGAGAATTGCGGCGCGAAGTTCTGGCTCGACTCGGACGCACGCCAGTCACTAATCACGCTCCAGCCCGAGAGAATTGCGCGGCATCGCGAACTCCGCGGGAGTTGCCTGTCGATAGAACCCCGTACGTTCACGGTCCGAACTCCGTAGGAGTTACCTGTGCTTACCTTCGCGAGATGTCGCATTTCACCAGGAGGTCACTCCTGCGGAGTGAGGCGATACGGAGCGATGTCGTTCTATCGACAGGTCACTCCTACGGAGTGAATGTCACTCCTACGGAGTGAAGGGATAACGCGCGACTTCGTTTCTATCGACAGGTCACTCCGATGGAGTGAGCGCGATACAGCCGTACTGTTGCTTCTATCGATGGCTAGGGTCGGAGAGAAACTGTGCAACACCCGCCGCATCGTGCGTGAGAACCTGGAGTCATTGGGAGCGACCGGTGTTCCCGGCATAGAGTGACTCTTAAAGCAGTCTGGAGGAAAAATAGTTTTCTCTGCGTGATCTCAGCGTGCTCTGCGTTTCTGCGGTGAATTTGCCCGAAAAACAGCTCACCGCAAGGCGCCGAGAACGCAGAGAACGCGCAGAGTTTTTTCCGCCCTCCTGGCGGAGAGCGGGGGTGGTTCGCATCTGCCGTGAGGCTTCGCTTGACTCTCCAGTTACGGGAGACTGTAGACTGCGGTCGTGAACAACTAAACGGTTCTTTTCGGATAAAGGAGCTGAGATGTTCAGAATCGGAGATTTTTCCAGATTGAGTCAAGTCTCGATCAAGGCCCTTCGCTTCTACGATGAAGTTGGGCTGCTCAAACCGACTTTCGTGGATCGCGCTACGGGATACCGTTACTACTCGGCGAATTTGCTGTCCCGCCTCAATCGCATACTGGTCTTCAAGGAGTTGGGATTCTCGCTAGACGAGATCGCGCTGTTGCTGCAAGAAGGGTTGCCCATTGAACAAGTGCGCGAGGCGCTCCACGGCAAACGCGAAGACCTTTCCCGCCGGATCACTCGAGAACAGGCGCGACTCGCGCAGGCCGAGGCATGGCTCGTGCAGATCGAGCGTGAAGGCCGCAGTCCCAACTATGGGATCGCGCTCCGGCGCGCCGCGCCGCAGTTGGTAGCTTCGATCCGCGACAGCGTCGATTCTTATGACGAAGCCGCGGAGCTCTTTGCCGAACTCAACCGCCACTTGAAGAGTCACAGTGCTCACGGACAACACGCCGCCATCTGGCACACCTGTGCGGGTCAAGCGGAACGCATCGATTGCGAAGCGCTTGTGTTCCTCGATCGGCCCGTCCCCGAAAAAGACCGAATCGCGGTCTACGAACTTCCGTCCAGCGTCAATGCGTGTCTGCTTCATCATGGAAGCGACGAGACAATCACAGAGGCCTACGTCGCCGCGCGTTCCTGGATCGAGACGAATGGCTATACGATTGGCGGGCCGCTTAGCGAGCTGTATTGGCAGGGCGGCGTCGCGCAAGGTGATGGTCCTGGCGTGACTGAAATCCGATATCCAATTCTCAAGTCTCAAAGCCTCGCATCCGCTAGTCGTGAGTTCCTGAACAACTGATCAAAGGAGACAAGTATGAATCGTATCGTGATGGCAATGAGCTTAACTGTCATTGCGCTGGGGCTGTGCGTCGTTGTTTTCGGCGCGGGATGGATTCAAAAACAAAAGGAGAAAAAGTCTATGTCGGCACAAGCAGCAAGAGTTCGTTTCATCAATCGCGCGCCTCGGGGTTATTCGCACGTCGTCGAGGTTCGCGGCGGGCGCACTCTTTATATCGCGGGGCAACTCGCGCTGGACAAGGACGGAAAACTGGTTGGCGCGGGCGACTTTCGCGCGCAGGTCAAACAGGTCCTTGAAAACCTGAAGGCGCGCCTTGCAGAGGGCGGCGCCACTTTCAACGATGTGGTCAAGCTCAATTATTACCTCGCCGACGCTTCGGATTTGCAAGCGTTGCGCGACACGCGGGACGGCTACATCAACACGGAACATCCGCCCGCGAGCACATTGGTCGTGGTGAAACGGCTTGTCGGTGAAGAGTATCTGATCGAAGTGGAAGCTATCGCCGCCGCCAGCGAATGAAAAATGGAATCATCAGGAGAAGCAGAGCATGAATCTCGGAGTTATCGGGTTGGGAATGATGGGGCGCGGCATTGCGCAAAGCCTGCTGAGGGCGGGTCATCGCGTCACGGTTTGGAATCGCACGCCGAGCCGCGCCGAAGAATTGCAGTCGCAAGGCGCGCTGATAGCTCTGACTCCGGCGGACGCCTGCAAGAAGGAATAATCTTAGTGCAGCCGAGAACGACCAAGACAAGAACACACGAAGAGTTCACTCCGGTTGTTTCCACTCAAGTCGGCGAGGGCCCCAATGCACGCGTTATGTTGACCCGTCGAAGACCGTCACCCGCTTCGCGGGTTCGATTCCGGCTTGCATCGCGTTGCGCCGCGTGTTCCTTTCCACGGGTTCGCGGACTCACCCGTGGCTATACGGCATCGCCCGCTCCGCGGGTTAATATTCTTTGTCACACCACTTCCGACCGCTCTTACGCTGCGCCTTGCTCCAATCAATACGGAATAGTAGGCTGCTCATCCTATGAACACTCGCCGTCTGCTGAGTTCATCACGATCGAACCGAGCTTCGTGCGAAAGAACCGGGGAAACGATATGACACGCGAGATGTACGATCTCACTGCGCTTGAATTGTCGCAGGCCTACCGCTCGAAAAAGCTCTCACCGGTAGACGTCACGCGGTCGCCAGAGTGAAAGAAGCCGGTTGCGTCATTGTCGGAAAAACTACAATGCCGGATTTTGGGATGTTGGCTTCCGGTGTTTCCAGTCTGCACGGCACCGCCCGGAATCCGTGGAACACCGAACGCAACACAAGTGGATCAAGCTCGGGCGCAGGTGCTGCGATCGCGGCTGGTTATGGCCCGCTTGCACTCGGCACCGATATCGGAGGCTCGGTGCGGCTGCCCGCGGCTTATAACGGAATATTCGCGTTGAAGCCCAGTCTGGGCCGCGTCCCAATCTATCCGCCATATCTGGGCCGAGTGACCGGCCCAATGACGCGAACGGTTACCGACGCGGCGTTACTTATGAATGCCCTGACGAAACCAGATGCCCGCGACTACATGGCTCTGCCTTACGATCAGCGCGACTGGACCGAGGCGCTTGATGGCGAGGTGCGCGGCAAGAGACTCGGTCTCCTCATGGAGATTGGCGCAGGCATTATTCCGCAACCCGCGGTTCGTCGAGCGATCGAAGCGGCGGCCAGCACATTCGAAGAGGCCGGCGCGATTGTCGAACGCGTCGAGCCCTTTGTCACCGAAGAAATGCTCGACGGTCTCGATCTATTTTTTCAGTCACGTCTGTTGGCTGATGTCGAGCGGCTTCCAGCGGAACGTCAGCAGAAGGTTTTGCCTTTCATACTCGAGTGGTGCACGAGAGCAGAAGGCCGGAGCGCTGTTGAAGCGCTGCGCGCGCTTGGACAGATCATGCTGATGCGCGAGAAAGCCGTGGCAGCGATCCAGGGCTATGATTTCCTGATCGGCCCGGCGTCTCCCATCACTGCATACGCCGCAGACGAGCCGGCGCCGGGCAATGACCCGCGGCGTCCATTCGATCACATCGTATTCACCGCACCCTTCAATATGTCGGAGCAACCGGCAGCTTCGATATGCGCGGGCTACGACGATGACGGTTTGCCGATTGGCCTGCAAATCGTCGGGCATCGCTTCGATGACGCGGGCGTAATGATGCTTGCTCACTCGTACGAAGGACTGCGGTCTGGGATGCGGCCGTGGCCCGATCCGGCATAGCGACGCTGTGGTCCGAGTCGGACCAGGTTTGGAAACTTCAATGGAGGGCTGATGGGCAAGGGACGGTTGGAGACATTCAGCGACGGCGTGCTCGCGATCATCATCACGATTATGGTGCTGGAGCTGAAGGTGCCGCACGGCGCGAGCCTGCACGATGACCTGTTGCCGTTACTCCCGGTATTCCTCAGCTACGTCCTGAGTTTCGTTTATGTGGGCATCTACTGGAACAACCATCATCACATGCTGCACGCTTCGACTACGGTCACGGGCGCGATGCTCTGGGCGAACCTTCACCTGTTGTTCTGGCTGTCGTTGTTTCCCTTTGCGACGGGCTGGATGGGTGAGAATCATTTCGCCCGGGCGCCCACGGCGCTCTACGGTGTGGTGTTGCTGATGGCGGCGATCGCGTATTACCTGCTCGAGCGGGCAATCATCCGCGCGCAAGGGCCGGACTCGATCCTGAAGAAAGCGGTTGGGCGCGACTTAAAGGGCAAGCTGTCACCTGTGCTTTATATCCTGGCAATCGTTGCTACTATGCTTTCGACGTGGATCGCCGAGGCGATCTACGTTGCAGTGGCGATGATCTGGCTTATTCCGGACCGGAGAATTGAAAACGTGTTGTCGCGCGACGAAGCCTAACGATCGCTCGACGCGTTCATTCCAGCGAGCATCAACTCGTTGCTTCCCTTCCTCAACTTCCATACAGTGCGAGCTGAAAAGGATCTCGACAATATTTGCGGCCCTCGTTCGTCTACAGTAATGGATGGATGAGCCGGCGAGCATCATCTCGATGAACGAACAAGATCGTAAAATCTCCGAGATCATCGCGGAAGAGCGATCGCGGCTGAGCAATTTCATCCGCCGGCGAGTGCCCGATCCATCGGACGTCGAGGACATCCTGCAAGAGGTCTTCTACGAACTCGTGGAAGCGAATCGCCTGCTGATGCCGATCGATCACGTGACGGGCTGGCTCTTTCGCGTCGCGCGCAATCGCATCACCGATCTGTTTCGCAAGAAGAAGCCGGAGAACTTCAGCGACGCAGCCGCCAGAAACCTTGGCGACGAAGATGTCGACGCACCGCGGATCGAAGACCTGTTGCCGTCGCCTGATGCCGGGCCGGAAGCGCTCTACATTCGCAACGTGCTTCTTGATGAGTTGGAAGCGGCGCTCGACGAACTGCCCGATGAGCCCTATGGGCCGCGTGAAATATTCGTTGCTCACGAACTCGAGGGGCGCAGCTTCAAGGAGTTGTCGGCGGAGAGCGGCATAAAAGTCAACACGCTGCTGTCGCGCAAGCGCTTCGCGGTGCTTCATCTGCGCCAGCGATTGCAGAGGGTCTATGACGAGTTTACGAATAAGTGAGGAATACAACATGAGAAACAGACTGCGAAATTTGACGAGGCTGACGAAGCTGATGTTAATAGCGCCGCTGGCGATCATCGGGATGGCGATCTTCGCATGGATCGGCGGCGAAATAGTGATGCTTCTGTGGAACTGGCTGGCACCCGAGTTGTTCGGCTTGCGCACGATCAACTTCTGGCAGGCACTGGGATTGTTGGCGCTATGCCGGATTCTGTTTGGAGGATTTGGTCTTAGTGGCGGTGGGAATCGCAATTCGGGCCGGCGAATGGAGGCGCGAATAGGCGAGCGAGTGAGCGAGCGAATGGCCGAGCGCTGGGAACAGATGACGCCCGAGGAGCGGGAAAGACTCCGACAAGGACTTCATGATCGCTCAGGGCGGACGACGCCGCTGGATTCGAATCAGAGCGCGTGAAATGACGCCATTGAGCCAACGGGCGGCGTGGTATGATCTCGCTCAATCCCAGGGTGAATGAGATGAAGACGCTTGAAGTCGAGACAAGTAAGCAGCAGTTCATCGCCGCGATTCTGCTCGGCATCTTCATTGTTCCAATGGCGTTTGTCACCATGACCAGCGCAGTGAGAAGAGGTCTTAGGATCGCGCCATTCGTGCTTGGCTTTGCGATGTTGGCTGTCTATGTCTTCGTTTTGTGGCTGGTCCGGAGGGCTCGCGCGAGGTCCGTCAAGCGCTTTTCACGTAAGGGGCTCGAGCGATTCGATGGACAAAGCTTCGCGTGGAGCGATCTGAACCGAGTCGTCAAACAAATCAAGAAAAGAGGCTATCGAAGATTCCACTGGCGAACCGAGATACAATTTGCGAATGGCAAATCGGCCTGGCTGCTTCCAGGATCGATTAGCAATCTTGAAGAAGTGAGCGCGTACATCGAAGGTTTGCCCTGCGAACACACCGAAGTGGTCGTTGGATGAGATCGTCATCTCCTCGCCTTGATCCAGTTTACACGCGAGAGTAGTCTCATCAACCTATGAACACTCGCCGCCAGTTTCTGCTTACCGCGCCTCTCGGTTTTCTCGTTGCCGCTACTGCTTGTCGCAACGAGTCACCGGCGTCCAATTCTCAATCGTCGCCGACGACCGCCGGGGCTCCTCCAACGTGGGGCACCGGACCCGGAGCAGGTCCACCGGTGACACCGGCTACATTCGCGGAAGCTGAGAAGCTGATGCAAGTCACGATGTCAGAAGCCGAGCGCCAGCAAGCCGCCGACACGTGGCGGCTGTTGCTCGCGCCTTATCTCGAGCGTCGCGCGGGTCCACGCAAGGTTGCGATTGCATACACCGATGCACCGGCCACACTCTGGAATCCGGCGCTCGCCCAGACAACCGATCCCGGCCGACAGACGACGATGCAAGATCGTTTCGTCAGATCAAAGGCCGATGGCGCGCCGCTGCCCTCATCGGACGATGCAATCGCGTTTGCGCCTGTCTCGCAACAGTCGAGATGGATCGAGGCGCGACTGCTCACATCAGAACGGCTCACGAATATTTATCTCAGCCGCATCGATAGGCTGAATCCCAGGATCAATTCCATCATCACGCTGACCAAAGATCATGCACTCGCGCGGGCGAAGGCCGCCGATGCCGAGATCGCATCGGGCAAATATCGAGGTCCGCTTCACGGCATACCCTTCGGCGTGAAAGATCTGCTCGACACGAAAGACATTCCAACGACATACGGTGCCGAGCCTTTTCGCAATCGAGTTCCCTCGACGGACTCGGCGGTAGTGCGAAGATTGAACGACGCGGGCGCGGTGTTGTTGGCGAAGCTTTCGCTCGGCGCGCTCGCGCTTAACGACATTTGGTTCGGCGGCCAGACAATGAACCCGTGGCTTTTGGAAGAGGGCGCATCAGGATCGAGCGCCGGGCCGGGCGCGGCGACCGCCGCGGCATTGGTTTCATTTTCAATCGGCAGCGAAACCGGCGGAAGCATCGTCAGTCCGGCAATGCGCTGCGGCGTGACCGGCATGCGCCCGACGTTTGGACGCGTGGCGCGCACGGGCGCGATGACTCTGTGCTGGTCTTTGGACAAGCTCGGTCCGATGACGCGATCAGTCGAAGACGCGATGCTTGTGCTCCAGGCCATCACCGGACCGGACGCGGGCGATGCGTCGAGTGTGCCGAGCCGGTTCGACTTCGACGCAACGGCTCCGGTCGCGGGTTTGAAAGTAGGCTACATCGCCCAGTGGATGAAAGAGAGTCCGGCAACAGATGTGGATCGCGCCGCGATGGAGACGATGAAGCAGTTGAAGATGGAAGTGAAAGAGGTGACTCTCCCCGATTGGCCGTACAGCTCGCTGATGCCGATTCTGTTTGCCGAGGGCGCGGCGTCGTTTGAGGAACTGACGTTCACTGGTCAACTCGGATCGCTCAAGATGCAGGTCAAGGATGCGTGGCCGAATCTGTTCAGGCAGGCGCGATTTCTTTCGGCGGTTGATTTTGTGCAGGCCGATCGGTTCCGGCGAAAGGTGGCGATGGAAATGGCCCGCGTCTTCAAGGACGTAGATCTGTTGATCGTTCCATCGCTGCGAGACGAGCAACTCACGATCACAAATTTCACTGGGCATCCGTCGCTCACTCTGCGAGCCGGGTTCGTCGAGGTCTCCGAAGCGCGAAGCGACTGGGCTCCGGATCCGGCGAGTCCCCTGCCGAAGTTCAATCCGCCGCGCCGCGTGCCTCACGGGATCACAATTCTCGGGCGATTGTTCGACGATGGATTGATCGGGCGCGTAGGACTCGCGCTCGAACGGGCTTTCGGCGTAGCGGGCGAAAGGCCGCCGGGGTTCTAAAATCGAAGCGTCATACTTTCGCGCCACCCATCAAACGATCGCGACCGAGTTACTCGTCCCGCGGGTTTGTAAATATTAACTCAATGCGCTCGTGATTCCTGCGTTCGCTGTCCCTGATCTCACGTAGTTCTCTTTGCGCAGCTCATCTCGACATGGTCACACAGACTCGAAGCAGTGTCCTTGAACATCTCGCGAAATTGATCGTAATGAAAGTCGAACCACAGCGATTGCGATCTTCAAAGGAGAAACAGTGAAGTTACGATTTCTGGCTACTATTGCGGCTCTTTGTTTGTGTTCATCAGCAGTGTCGGTCACGAAGCCCGCGGCCATAGGTTCTTCGACTTCCGACTGGCCTCAGTGGCGAGGGCCCGAGCGTAACGGGATCTCACAGGAGAAAGGGCTCCTTAAACAATGGCCGGCCGAGGGACCGAAGCTGCTCTGGCAAGTGAACGACATTGGAGACGGCTATTCGACGCCGTCGGTTGCCGGTAAGCGAATTTACCTGATGAGCAACCGTGGTTTTGAGAATGAGTTCGTTCAGGCTCTCTCAACCGAGGATGGAAAACCCATCTGGACTACGCGCGTCGGCAACGTGGGGAGCCCGAATGATTTTCTTTATGCGAAGGCTCGATCGACGCCTACCGTTGACGGAGCATTCATCTACGCGCTTGGCTCGGACGGTGACCTGGCGTGCCTCGAAACACGAACCGGCAAGATTCAATGGCAAAAAAATATCAAGAAGGAATTCGGAGGCAAGCCAGGACCTTGGGCGTATGCCGAGTCTCCACTGGTGGATGGTGATGTCGTCGTCGTAACTCCCGGCGGCGACGAGGCCACGATATTGGCGCTTAACAAAAAGACTGGCGCCGTGATCTGGAAATCGGCGGTACCGGGTGGCGACCCCGCGGCTTATGCATCCGCGATCCTCGTTCACGCGGGAGGCCGAAAGCAATACGTGCAATTCTTGAGCAAGGGCATCGTCGGAGTTGATGCGAAGACCGGCCAGTTCCTATGGCGTTACGCGGAAGTTGCCAAGGGTATGGCTCAGATGGTGACTCCGGTTTCGCGTGACGGGTATGTGTACGGTGGCGCCAACGAAATCGGCGGCGGGCTCGTTCGGTTGACATCAGAGAGCGATGGAGTTGCAGCCGAAAAAGTATACTTCGCCCGCGGACTCCCGAACAGTATGGGTGGGTCGGTACTGGTTGGCGAATATCTTTACGGGACCACCTGGGACGGGCTGGTCGCGATCGAGTTCACCACTGGTAAGGTTAAATGGCAGAGTGAAGGAATCGGCAGCGGTTCGGTAGCTTACGCCGATGGACAGTTATATATTCACGGCCACAATGGAAACGTTGCGCTGATAGAAGCGACTCCGGAAGCTTATCGCGAGAAGGGGCGATTCACTCCGCCGGTTCAGCCGAAGCGCAGGCGCCTGGGACCGTATCCGGAGAAGGCCTGGTCGTATCCGGTGGTTGCGAACGGGAGGCTTTACATTCGCGATACCGGTACACTTTGGGCTTACGACATCAAGGCAAATCGTTAGGCGGGGTTTGGTAAGCCGGCCTTCAGTCAGGAGTCTGTCGGAAACTTTTCTGCGTAATCTCAGCGCGCTCTGCGGCTCTGCGGTGAGTTTGCCCGAAAAAACAGCTCACCGCAGAGGCGCCGAGAACGCAGAGAACGCGCAGAGTGCTTTTCCGGCAGACTCCTTCAAGCGGAAGTTCAAACTCAACCATAACCGAATCAGATTCCTCTTTGAATCTCACCAGGCTTGTTGGCCCTATTGTGCCAATCGCGCCGGGCGTCCTAAACTATCCGCGGATCATGGCAACTCAGGAGCGAGCCGGAATTACATGCGCGCAGTGCGGAGCGAAGCTTGCCTCCGAGTTGCGTTACTGCCTGCATTGCTATGCGCCCGTCGCCGGCGCCGCGCGTGCTCACGTCGAACTGGCAGGCCAGATCAAGACCACTCATCGAGTCGATCCGATGCTCGTCTTCTCTCAGGAGAAGCACGACGAAATAATTCAACGGGCGCGCAGCCGCAAGCGAATGATCGTAAGCACGGCGGCGGCTCTGGTGATCGTCGTGACATCGGCGATTTCATTCAGTCTTGTCGCTCGACATAAGCAACAAGTTGCCAGGGCTTTTGCGCGTGAGGAAGCCGCGTGGCGCGATTTGAACACGCTGGCCGAGTCGCTCGAGAGATTCAAGGGAGATGTGAATCGGTATCCGACAAACGAAGAGGGGCTCGCGGGTCTGACGCGCAGGCCGGCCGCGTTCCCGCCCGACAGCGCCGAGCATACGTTTTACTGGTTCGGCCCGTACATCGAACACGTGCCTGAGGTCGACCCCTGGGGCAACGATTACGTTTACAGGACCGAAGACGCGGGCCGCAGCTTCGAGCTGTACTCATCGGGTCCGGGCGGCGAAACAGGCTCTGACGGCCGATTTCGCGTCACATCGATAAAAGATACGGTATCCGACCGGTAACTAGTTAATCGTTTATGGATTGTTTTCTTTCAATCGTCATTCCGGCTTATAACGAGCAGAAGCGCATCGGCGGAAGCCTCGACGACATACTCACGTTCCTCGAGACTCAAACCTATCGAGCTGAAATCATCGTCGTCGATGACGGCTCATCAGACCGCACCGCTGCAAGCGTCGCCAAGCGAATACCGCAATTCCACAAAGCCGGTCACGAGCTGCGAGTGCTGACTAATGATCCAAATCGCGGCAAGGGCTACAGCGTCAAACGTGGCCTTACGGAAGCGCGAGGCGAGATCGTTCTGTTCACCGACGCCGATCTTTCGTCGCCAATCACAGAGGCTCCCAAGCTGATCGACCCAATTTCCGGCGACAGCGCCGACGTAACTTTTGGATCGCGTGCTCTCAATCGCGAATTGATTGGCGTTCGGCAGCCGATCTTTCGAGACTTCGGCGGGCGTGTGTTCAATTTTTTCATGAAGACGATCACGGGACTTCGATATAAAGATACTCAGTGTGGCTTCAAGGCGTTTCGGCGCGAACCGTCGCTCGCGGTATTCAAGCTTCAAAGCATCGAGCGCTTTGGATTCGATCCAGAAGTGCTCTACATCGCCCATAAGCGGGGTTTGCGTCTGCTCGAAGTGCCAGTCGTGTGGAACGACAGTGAAGGAAGCACCGTGAATTACCTGAGCGATTCAATAAAGATGTTCGTCGACCTACTCCGAGTACGCCTAAACGACATTGCCGGGCGCTACGACGACAACGGAGCCGACGCCGCAATGGAAGTGCGGAATTCAACCACGAGCGCGGGTTCCTGATCGAAAAAATGATTCGCCTAAATGTAAACATCGATCACATAGCGACGCTCAGACAGGCGCGGCGAACGTGGGAGCCAAGCCTGACGGCGGCGGCAGTGCTGGCGGATCTCGCCGGGGCGAGCGGCATCACCGTTCACCTGAGAGGCGACCGCCGTCACGTTCAGGACGAAGACCTGCGAGTGCTTCGGAGCGTGGTAAAGACTCATTTGAATTTAGAGATGGCCGCCACCGAAGAGATGATCCGCATAGCGTGTGAGGCTCGGCCAAACACGGCGACGCTTGTGCCCGAGCGCGAAGACGAAGTGACGACCGAAGGCGGGCTCGACGTGATATCACACGAAGCAGTCATCAAGCAGGCCGTTCGTGAACTCTCCGAAGCCGGCTTGCTGGTCAGCATATTCGTCGATCCTGATCCCGCTCAGATCGAAGCTTCGGCGAGAGTGGGCGCGCATCAGATCGAGATCTGCACCGCCCGCTACGCTGAGTTGACTGATCCAACAAACGCCGGCGAGCCGGGAGAAGTCGAAGCCGAGATCGCGCGCATATCTCAATGCGCAAGCCGCGCCGGAGCGTTGAAGTTGAAGGTCGCCGCGGGGCACGGACTGACGTATCGAAACGTTGCGGCGATTGCGGAAATTCATCCCGTCGAAGAACTCAATATCGGTCACAACATCGTCGCGCGAGCGGCGCTCGTCGGGATGGAGCGCGCAGTTCGCGAGATGTTATCAGCCGTCGCGGGCCGGTAGGTAATTCTCTTCCGCTACTTGTAGCACGGCATTGAGACCGAAGTTCACGCCGAGGACTATCAGTTGTTTTCCGTCGGCCATCGCGCCAGTGATCGCCGGGCCCGCCGCTTGATTAACATCGAAGAACTTGTCCACGATCGTAATCCTGCCCGAGCGCGTGGCCGCGCCATTGTTAGGCGCTACGCTATAGTTGACTGAACCGTTGCCTGTCCCGCTGGCCGCACCGTTAAATGTGAGCCAGCTCGCATTGCTTGTCGCGTTCCAGGTGCAGCCCGCTTGAACCGTGACCGCGATAGCTCCGCCGCCGCCCGATCGCGAAACCGCCGCGCTCGCCGGAGCGATGTTAAACGTACAATTGAGGCCGTTTTGATTGACCGTGTGAACTCGGCCTTCGACAGTAATCTGCCCAACTCGCGCTGACTGAGAGTTGTTCGGATCAACCGTATACTTGACGGTTCCGTCGCCCGTGCCCTGCGTTCGCGTGAATTCGGCGCTGGAGCCGGCTCGGGTAGCGTCAATGTCAATTGGGCGCACCTATCTGTTCTGCAATCACTGAACCAAAACCTAATTGTTGAAGCACGTAACGCCAGACTGGGCGAGGCGGGTGTTAATCCCCAGAGTTGGCGGGGCAAGTGTGGGTTCCTGCCGCAACAAGACCGAAGGCGACGAGCCGGAATCATGCCGTTGGCTGATAGCTCGTCAGATTTCGAGATTTGTCTCGGTGCCGTTCCATCGCAAGCTCGATCAGCCGGTCGATCAGCTCCGAATAAGATATTCCGCTAGCCTCCCACAGCTTCGGATACATGCTGATCGACGTGAAGCCGGGCATTGTGTTTATCTCATTCAAGATCACGCGGCCTGTTCCTCGTTCGACAAAGAAGTCGACTCGCGCAAGGCCCGATCCGTCGATCGCCTGGAATGCGCGAATCGCGTCGCTTTGAATGCGTTCGATCGTTTTCTTCGGAAGCTTCGCAGGAACTTCGGTCCTCGAAGTGTTATCGATATACTTGTCTTCGTAATCGTAAAACTCGTGGCCGGTTATGATTTCGCCGGGCAAGCTCGCGATCGGATTCTCATTGCCAAGGATGCTCACTTCTATCTCGCGGCCGTCTACCGCGCGTTCGACAACGATCTTCCGGTCATAACGCGCGGCATCATCAACCGCCTTGCGCAGCTCGTCCTTGTTTGCCGCCTTTGACACGCCCACTGAAGAGCCGAGATTCGCGGGCTTTACGAAAACAGGAAACCTCAGCGCGCGGCTGATGCGGTTGATGATCGGCGCAGACTTGCTTTCCCACGCCGAGCGCAGAAACCAGTCATACTCGATGATCGTCAACCCGGCTTGTTGGAAGAGCTGCTTCATTACGACCTTGTCCATTCCGGTTGATGAACCAAGCACTCCGCAGCCGACATAGGCCACACCGGCCATGTCGAGCAATCCCTGAATGGTTCCGTCTTCGCCGTAGGTGCCGTGCAGCACCGGGATGACAACATCGAGAGGCTCACTGGACAGCGCTCGTGAGCCTTCGCCCAATCGCGTGAGTCCCCGGCGCGTAGGATCGCCGATGATCGCGACTTGCTGATGGTGATTGGAACCCATCACCGCTTGCGGCAGCAGAGCCGCGGCGTTTTCCGATACAAGCCATCGCCCTTCTTTGGTGATTCCAATCGGCACGACTTCGTATTTGGATCGATCCATAGCGTTGATTACTGATTCCGCGGATCGCAGCGAGACTTCGTGCTCGCCGGATCGCCCGCCAAATATCACACCCACCCTGAGTTTCTCCGCCAATTCAGCAACCTTTCGATTTAGTTTTCGCCGGCGGTTCGCGAAGCCCTTTCGCAAACGCGAATTCGATTTCGAGTTCTCGCGATTCCCCGCCACGCCAGCAGAAGATGCATAACGCAAAAGCCAACCGGCAACAGCACAAACGGATTCACAAGCAGCAACAGAAATCGAGTAGCCGATCTCGACCAAATTGGAATCGCGACAATCAACGCGAACGCAATCAACGGCAAAAAGATTCGCGCTTGATCGTTGAGCTTCGTGATCCTGTTCTGTAATTCGATGGTGAGCAATTCGAGTTCGGCGCCTGTGGAAGTTCGATTGGGAAAGTTGGCGTTCAAGTAGTTGGCACCCGTCACGCGGTTGATCGATGCTAAAAGATTTTCTTTCCGAGCGCCGACAGGATCAGCTCGACCGCGAGCTGCGCGGTTTGATTTGACGTGTCGAACACCGGATTAACCTCGGTCAGCTCGACCGACAGAACGCGTCCTGAATCGGCGACCTTCTCCATTGCGAGATGACCCTCGCGATAGCTTGCGCCACCGCGCTCAGGCGTCCCAACACCCGGCGCATAAAACGGATCGATGAAATCCATATCCATCGTCACGTGAATTCCCGCAGTGTTGAGCGAGGCGATCTCGATCGCTTCGAATATCACGTCGGCCATTCCTCGCTCATCCAGCTCGCTCATAGTGAACACTCGAATGCCGAGCCGTCTGAGAAGCTCACGTTCGCCCGGATCCACGCTGCGCGCGCCGATGATGACCGTATTTTCTGGCAGGACTTTCGGCGCGAACCCCGCCACGTGAGTCAGCTCGCGCGCGCCGTATCCAAGCAACGCTGCGAGCGGCATCCCGTGAATGTTCCCCGAAGGAGATGTTTCGGGTGTGTTTGAATCGGTGTGGGCGTCAAGCCAAATTATTCCGACGCGCTTACTCTGTTTTTTATAGAAAGACGAAACGCCGGCGACGCTGCCGATCGCAATCGAATGATCCCCGCCGAGTATGACCGGTAAACCATTTTCTTCGAGCGTCGTTTCAACCAGCGCTGCCAACTCTTCGGACGCAGCCGCGATCTGCTTCAAATATCTCGCGCGAGGGTTCAACTGTTCCACCGTCTCCGGCGGGTGAACGTGAAGGTTTCCGCGGTCAATCACTTCGTATCCGAGCAGCGCAATTGCCTGATTGAGTCCGGCGATTCGAATAGCGGATGGTCCCATGTCAACGCCGCGGCGTCCGGCGCCCAGGTCCATTGGCACTCCGATTATCTTGGCTTGCCTCTTCATTCGATGTGTCCAACCGCGATTGCGATCCGCGCTGACTTGATGCTCCTGTATTCTCCCATTCGGCACTTCGAGTGGCAAGAATACTCGCCGGACGATTGGTCATGAACATTCGCCATGAAAAAGAGGCTGCGCGAGGCAGCCTCAATTCAGCACTAAAATCATCGTAGGAATTCTAACTGCCGGACGTGTTCGCCTGCGCGGATCGCGATGCCAGCAGCCCGTAATCCTCGGCCTGGCCCGCGACCTTGATAGCCGCGAGGATCTTGGGTACGTAATCGCAAGTCTCTTTCGGCAAGAGCTGCTTGTTGTAGAGGTCCCAGAAATTTGCTCTTCCGTTTTTCACGATCGCGCCCATCACGCGAGGCTCACCGGAATTGTACGCGGCCATCGCCAAAGCCCAATCGCCAAATATCGTGTAAAGATCGTGAAGGTAAATCGCTGCCGCGCGAGTCTGTTTCGCGGGATCTGCTCGCTCGTCATTTCCGCTTTCTACACGCAGGCCGTAGTCGGTTGCGGTCGCCGGAATGAATTGCCAGATGCCTCCGGCCGCTGCCGGCGAGACCGCCTTCGGGTTCCAAACGCTCTCGACAAAGCCGAGCCACACCAGATCTTCAGGAACGCCGGCCTTACGGAACTCCTCGCGCGCCATCTCGAGATATGAGTTGCTGCGATCGATTCCTATCGTCATCGTTCTGCGCCCGCCCGGCGTAACTGCGTAGTAATTAGTCCAGCGCTCGATGGCGGGATTCGTATCAAAAGCGATGTCACCGGTGGTGAATCGCTGCGCGTCTTCGGATATGATTGCATCGTCTGAGGTATCTGTTTCGCCTGGCAGGGCGCCTGGTGCAGACGCGGTGATTCCTTTCGCGAGCGATATGACGCTCTGCAACGCACTATGCAACGTTGTCTCGGCGACGGCTCCCTTTTCAATCGTCATTTCCACGGATGAGTCGGCTTTGCGATCCGCTTTCACCACATGGATACCGGAGCTACTCATCCCTTTCGCGCGCCCGCCTCTGACCCGCTTGGTGACGGACTTGTAGTAATCGGCAAGATCGGTGTCCGTTTCAGCGGCGTCTGCCAGCATTTGAAGAGCATGACTAAACGCGAAGCGCCGGCGACTGAGTCCCGCCGGAATGACTGTCTCATCTTCGGCGATGACAGTCATCGTCGGCGCAAGCGCCGCGGTATGCCGAACCGTCTTGACGACAAACGCGGCGCCCGTCAGCGCGATCGTTGTCAGAATAGTCGAGATCAATTTCCGTGCGATGAATTTCTTCGAACGAGTCACTGCTGAACGTGGGACAAGAAACAAATTAAGCTTCATACACACTCCCTTAGTAAGGTCCGGCCGCGCCGGATTTATTGAGATCGTTATACCGATTTGGGACGACAGGACGTGAACTACTAACCTGAGGGTTATTCTTTTTTATAGCTCAAGTCTCTACCCAACTTCTTGTTCTGGCCTCGGTCTTCGCCGGGCTCATTGAGATAGTATCAAGGTCAACATTCGTAGTCGATACATGGGCCCCGTTTGCAATCATTTTGCAAGAAAGGAGTTTGAGACGAAATTGTGCGGATTTTGTTGCGGTGAGCGGAAATCTATTTGCCGTCAGGCCTTTGATAATCGCCGGACCGTCCGCCGGTCTTGGATTCCAACCTGATGTCGGTGATGATCATCGATCGATCGATTGCCTTGCACATATCATAAATCGTCAGCGCCGCCACTGAAGCCGCGGTCAGCGCTTCCATTTCGACGCCAGTCTTGCCGTCGATTCGCGCGGTCGCTGTGATCGCAACTCCATCATCTCGAAGTTCGAGTTGCACGTCGGCGTGATTCAACGCGAGGGGATGACACAGCGGAATAAGCTCGGCGGTGCGTTTGGCGGCCATAATTCCGGCAAGCCTCGCCGTTTCGAGAGGATCACCCTTAGGAGTGCGATGCGCGCAAATAGTCTCGACTGTGGCCGGTGTCATTCGCACGAATCCGCTCGCAACAGCCGTTCTGGTCGTGACGTCCTTATCGCCGACATCGACCATTCGCGCACGGCCTTCTTTGTCAGTGTGAGTGAGAGTCATAACGTTCCATCAAGCAACACAACATCAACCAACTCGCCGGCTTCGATCTCGTGTACGTCTTCTGCGACGACTATTAGAGCAGTCGCTTTCATAAAAGCCACAAGATCGGATGAGCCGCCCCACTTCAAAGCCTCGACCATTGCTTGGCCGTCTTCGATTGAAAGACGTGCGGGCAAGTAGCTTCGTCTGCTGGAAGCGTCTTTCAACGATCGAGCGAGCCGCGCGCGCACCAGCGTCAGCGTCGGTGTTACGTCGCCCTGCATCTTTCGAATCGCCGGCCGCGCAAAAACGTTGAAGGTCACCGAAGTCGAAACCGGATTGCCCGGCAATCCAAAGAAAAATGTCTTATCGCGACGCGCAAACACAGTTGGTTTCCCCGGCCTGATCGAGACTTTATCAAAGAACACTTCCGCGCCGATTTCAATCAGAGCTGCTTTGACCAAATCGTAATCGCCCATCGAAACACCGCCCGACGTGATGACAATATCGCGATTGCCGGCCGCTCGGATGAGCGCATCTCGAGTCGCTTCGGGCGTGTCTTCGACGGTCCCGAGATCATCTACAATCGCGCCTGCCCGCTTAGCGTAAGCGCCAATTGTGTAAGTATTCGAATTCCGAATCTGCGCCGCATCGGGCTTGTTTGCCACGTCAACCAATTCACTGCCCGTCGAGATGACGGCGACGCGGGGCCGCCGGCCGACTCGCACTTGCGCGTATCCGAACGATGCGAGAACCGCCAATTCAGCCGGTCCAATCTCACGCCCCGGCGTTGCGATCAGTTCCCCGGCGGCAATCTCACTCGCCCGAGGTGTGATGAACTGCCCGGGTGCAACGGATTCCAGGACCTCGACTGATGTTCCATTGGCGCTGGTGACTTCGACTTTTTGCACGGCATCGGCCCCCGGTGGAACCGGCGCGCCGGTGAAAATCTTAATCGCCTCGCCGGCATTCAGATTGCGGTCGAATTGCGCCCCCGCGGCGATCTCCCCGATAACTCGAAGCTTCGCTGGCACAGTGACAACATCCGCTGCGCGCACCGCGTAGCCATCCATTCGCGCGCGATCGAAAGGCGGAAGGTCAATGTCCGCGCGAACGTCTTCGGCCAGGACTCGGCCGTGTGCGTGTTCAAGCGCAATCGTCTCCGAAGCGAGCGGCTCGATGCGCTCAAGCACAATGCTAATCGCCTGATCAACGGTGATCATTCGCCAACTAGAATCCGATTCCGGATCAGCTTTGTCAATCTATGTACTTGTCGCGGATCGATGCGAGTACGGAGGACAAGAACCACGGGGAGCACGGGGCTCACAGGGAGACACGAGTAGACTGCGCGATGACGCGCACCTGAAAACCGTGCTAACATTGCCGACATCCTAAGTCTTGATGGATACAGGAGAGTGAGTGGCGAGTCTTCCCCGACAATTGCTCTACACCGCTGAAGAGTATCTGTCATCCGAGCGTGAGGCGTTTGAGCGCCACGAATGGCTCGACGGATTCATCTACGCGATGGCCGGAGAGAGTCCGGAGCACAGCCTGATTTGCGCTAACGTGACAGCCGCTCTCGGGATTCAACTCAAAGGCAAACCATGCGCAGTCTATTCTCCAAACATGAAGGTCTATGCGCGGCTCCCGGCCGATACAGGTTTGAAAGGGTTGTTCGCATATCCTGACTGCACGGTCGTGTGTGGCGAAGCGCAATTTTACGATGAGCAGCGTGACGTGCTTATCAACCCGCGCGTCGTAATTGAAGTGCTTTCGCCGACAACGGAACGCTACGACCGAGGTAAGAAGTTCCTTCGCTACCAGCAGAACTCATCGCTGACCGATTACGTGATGATCGCGCAAGCCTATCCGAGCCTCGAACACTACGCGCGGCGTGCGGACGGTAGCTGGCTCTACTCGTTGACTACCGAGTTGACCGGAAGCGTGCCGTTGGAATCGATCGAGTGCCGCTTGCCTCTCGCGGACGTTTACGACCGCATCGCATTCCCCGCACTACAAGAAGACGAACTCCTCCAGTAACGAACTCACGTTGCGCGCGTAGCTGTTGATTAATGAAGATTGGATCTGAGAAAAGCTGAGTGAAATTACTGGCGGAATCAAAAAAGGAGCCAGTTGAACTGACTCCTTTTGATAAGTGGCGGAGCCGACGGGATTCGAACCCGCGACCTCCGACGTGACAGGCCGGCGTTCTAACCAGCTGAACTACGACTCCGCGCTCAAACTTTTCAATGATGCTCAACGGCTCTGAAGCAAGCTCATGTATTTGCGTTCTGTTGAGTCCCGCTGAGCACGTCACTTCTGAACAACGACTGCGAGTATATTCGCAAACACTGGACAATTGCAAGAAAGCTGTTTGAGGAGGGAGTCAAGAGAAGGTTGTGTGATCCTCGACTTCAACACCAGTATGTCGCCCGATTAAGCGGCGATCCCTTGAATTGAAAACCGCGACAGGCCCGCGCTCCGTCAGTCCTCAACCCCGCTGAAGGATGATAAACTCTTGCCATGGCTGATAAGACTTCGATCGATCCAATAGATTCAATTGACGAGGAGATGTTTCCGACGTTGACGGCCGAGCAGATATCACGCGTCGCCGTCCACGGTCACACTCGGCACGTCGATGAAGGCGAAGTGCTGGTCCAAGCTGGAGAGCAAACCGCGCGACTCTTCGTCGTCATCGCGGGCCAAATCGAGATCGTGCACGCTTCAGAAGAAAAAGAGGAAACCGTAGCAGTTTTTCGGCCGGGAACATTCACTGGCGAAGCGACGATGTTGTCGGGCCGCCGCGGGTTGGCACAAATACGAGCGGCCCAATCAGGCGAAGTGATCGAGGTCGATCGCGAAGAGTTGCTCTCGCTCGTGCAAACCGATAGTGAGCTGGGCGATATCTTCATGCGAGCGTTCATCCTTCGCAGAGTCGAGTTGATCGCGCGAGGATTCGGAGACGTGGTGCTCGTCGGATCGGTTCATTGCTCCGGAACCCTGCGCGTAAAAGAATTCCTTACGCGCAATGGACATCCTTACTCGTACATCGATCTGGATCGCGACGATGGCGTCCAGGATCTGCTCGATCACTTCCACGTTTCAGCAGCGGATGTGCCTATCCTGATCTGTCGCGGCAAAGTGGTGCTTCGAGATCCGACCAATGAACAAATCGCAGACTGTCTCGGCTTCAACGAGGCCATCGATCAAACACACATTCGCGACGTAGTTATCGTCGGCGCCGGACCATCGGGTTTAGCTGCGGCGGTGTACGCCGCATCTGAAGGCCTTGATGTTCTGGTACTCGAGTCGAACGCTCCTGGAGGACAAGCGGGTTCGAGTTCCAAGATCGAAAACTACCTCGGCTTTCCGATGGGCATTACGGGGCAGGAACTGGCGGCGCGCGCTTACACGCAAGCGCAGAAGTTCGGAGCGGAGCTGATGATCGCAAAAGGCGCCAAACAACTCGCGTGCGAGCGAAAGCCTTACTCTCTCGAGATCGACGGCGGCGTGCGCGTGCCTGCGCGCACGATCATTATCGCCACAGGCGCCGAGTATCAGAAACCGCCAATCAAAAACCTGTCTCAGTTCGAAGGCGCGGGAGTTTACTATGGCGCCACTTTTATTGAAGCACAGCTATGCGGCGGAGAAGACGTGATCGTAGTCGGTGGAGGAAACTCAGCCGGGCAAGCTGCTGTGTTTCTCTCTCAGACGGCCAGGCGCGTTCACATGCTGGTGCGGTCGGAAGGTTTGGCGACCACGATGTCTCGCTATTTGATTCGCCGCATCGAAGAGCATCCGCGCATTGACTTGCGAGTGCGAACAGAAATCGTGGCGCTCGACGGCACCAATCATTTGGAGCGCGTGAGCTGGCGGGATGATTCAAACGGGAAAATTGAAATCCACGACATCCGCCACGTCTTCGTAATGGCCGGCGCGATGCCCAACACACACTGGCTGGAAGGGTGCGTTGCGCAAGACGAAAACGGATTTATCAAGACGGGACCCCGCCTGTCGCCCGAAGACCTCGCCGCCGCCAACTGGCCGCTCACCAGGACTCCTCATCTTCTTGAAACAAGTCTGCCCGGCGTATTCGCGGTTGGCGATGTACGCGAAGGCAGCCTCAAACGTGTAGCCTCAGCGGTCGGTGAGGGATCGATTGCGATCGCCTTCGTACATCAGGTCCTGCACGAATGAAACGAAGACCATCAAGAGTGGGCCGAAAACATGAGTTCGGCAGCATCGTCAGGCTTGTGACTTTTGTGGTGGGCGGTACTGGGTTCGAACCAGTGGCCCTCGGTGTGTAAGACCGATGCTCTACCGCTGAGCTAACCGCCCCGCTAGGCAGGATACTATAGGGAGCGCCTCGAATGAGTGTCAAGCAACCGACGCTCTGACGCGTGCGTCACGAAGCGATAACGATACAGCCTTACATGCAACCTCTATAACGAGTGCGCTCGTCACACCATTGAACCGCCGTTAGCTGTAACCACCCCAGATTGCAAAGCGTCTCTAACTGTGCGAAAAGAATATTGAAGGACACTAGGAGATTCGCGAGTATTTGATAGCGGACAACGAGGAACAGATGGCAGAGAGGCTAAAGAGATTCATCACCATTATCAAGAAGCGGCGTACACCGATCGGGATCGTCGTGCTGCTTGCAGCGGTCGTTGCGGTGGCCGTTTTTTTGTGGGGCGACAAGGCCAGCGCGAGCGATTACATCACCGCTAAAGTTGAGCGCGGCAACGTCGAAGTTACCGTATCAGCAACCGGCACGGTCCAGGCCGTCACCACGGTACAGGTCGGATCACAGGTATCGGGTACGGTGAGTTGGCTTGGCGCTGACTTCAACTCGCAAGTGAGCAGCGGCCAGGTTATTGCCCGGCTCGATCCCGCGATATTCCAGGCTCAAGTCGACAACTCTCGTGCGAACGTCGCCAACGCTGAAGCCGCCGTGCAAGCCGCTGAGACCGAGATCAACAATCAAAAAGCGAATCTGCTTGCTGCACAGGCAAACCTCGAAGTCGTGCGCGTGCAACGCGAAGACGCAGCGGCTCTCGTGAAGCGCTACAAAGAACTTCAGAATGTTTTGTCGGGACGCGATTTGGAAGCGGCGCAGGCACAGGCAGGCGCCGCGGCTGCTCGTTATGAACAAGCCGCCGCCCAGGTCACTCAGGTCCGGTCCGCCGGTGCTTCGGCCAAAGCAAAACTCGATCAAGCGAAAGCATCCGTGTCGCAGGCCCGGGCCCAGTTGCAACAGAGTCAGGTCAATCTCGATCACTCAATTATCAAATCACCGATCGACGGCGTGGTAGTTTCGCGCACGGTTGACGTGGGCCAAACAGTTGCGGCAAGCCTCTCGGCCCCGACACTGTTCACCATTGCGAACGACCTTACAAAGATGCAGGTGCTTGCATCGATCGACGAAGCTGACGTGGGTCAGATCAAGTCCGGCATCAAGGCTAACTTTACGGTTGACGCATTTCCAGGAGAGACATTCTCAGGAAACATCAGCCAGCTTCGACTCAATGCGCAGACGACACAAAACGTAGTCACTTATAGCGCGGTGATCGATGTCTCAAATCCGGCCCTGAAACTGCGGCCCGGAATGACCGCCAACATAACAATCTCGGTTGCGCGGCGCGATAACGTCCTGACTGTTCCGAATGCCGCTCTTCGATTCAGGCCGAACCTCTCCGACAAAGAGCAGGAAGCGTTGCGCCAAAAGATGGACGAGCGCCGAAAGGAATACGAGGCTGAGCGACAGGCGCAAGGCGGGGCCGAGGGGCAACAGCCGGGCGCCGCCCCACCGAATCAAACAGCGCCGCCGGCCACTCAACAGCAAACGGGCGAGGCGCGGCAGCGCGGCGCCGGCGGCCAGGGTAATCGAGAGGGCATTCATCGACGCGGTGAAGGAGCGGGCAATTCCAACGGCGAAGGCCGGCGCGGTCAAGGCGGCGGCAACTTCAACCGCGAAGCCTGGCGCGCGCGCATGGAAGCCGGCGGCAACTTCAATCGAGAAGCGTGGCGTGCCCGGCGCGAGGCCGCGCAGGCCGCAGGCGGAGAGAAACCAAATAACAGCAACGCCTCAGCCGGAGAGGGCCGCCGTTCGAGACGCGACGGTGGTCAGGGTCAGACCGCGCCGGCCCAGGCAGGCGGTGCTCAAGCTCAACCGCCACAAGCCGGAAGCGGCCAAAGCTTTCAAGGCTTCAGCGGCAGCGAAACCGGTGGCGGAGGCCGACGGCAGTGGCAAGTGATCTGGGTGCTCACCGCTACAAAAACGATCGAGCCGCGTTTTGTTCGAACCGGTCTCACCAACGGCCGCGTCACCGAAATCGTAGCTGGAGACCTTAAGGAAGGCGACATCATTGTGACCGGCCAGAACGAAGCGAATGCGAATCGCCCGGCACAAACCGGTTCGCCGTTCGGGCAGCAGCCACGGCCGGGCGGTGGCCGCCCGCCCGGTCGTTAGACTGCTTGCGAAGCTTTGATTCGGAAGCGGGCGCGAGTCTTGCACGTAACGCAAGGCCGCGCCCGCGAACTTGAGAAGGAAGGTAGAGATTCGTGGAGACCCAGGTCATCACCGAACCAAACATCGCCATTGATCCTTTGGTGAGCCCGGCGCTTATCACTCTGGATCACGTCCACAAAATCTATCAAATGGGCGATGTGGAAATACACGCGCTGCGCGCGGTCTCGCTTCACATCGATCGCGGTGAGTTCGTTGCGATAATGGGGGCATCCGGATCCGGGAAGTCGACTACGATGAATATTCTTGGCTGTCTGGACAAGCCCACGCGCGGGCATTACTTCCTCGACGGCCAGGATGTCTCGACGCTCAGCCGAGACGAGCTGGCCGATATTCGAAATCGAAAAATCGGATTTGTGTTCCAGGGTTTCAATCTTCTGTCGCGCACATCGGCGCTCGAAAACGTGGAGCTGCCGATGCTGTATCTGGGAATCAAGACGGCCGAACGTTTGGAGCGCGCAACAGAAGCGCTTGGGATAGTCGGCCTCAGCGAGCGAATTCACAACATGCCTAATCAACTCTCCGGCGGACAGCAACAGCGCGTCGCCATCGCGCGCTCGCTGGTAAACGATCCGTCGATCATCCTTGCGGACGAGCCAACCGGTAATCTCGATAGCCGGACCTCAGTCGAAGTCATGGACGTCTTTCAACGCCTCAACGAGGAACGCGGCATAACCATCGCGCTCGTCACTCACGAGCCTGACATTGCGCAATACGCGAGGCGGGTCATCGTATTCAAGGACGGAAGAATCAAGAACGATTATATGGTAAAACAACCGCGCTCGGCTCGCGAAGAACTTGAAAGCCTTCCGCCCATCGAGGACGACGAGGAGGATGACGAATGAATATCCTGCTGACGTTCAAGGTTGCGCTTCGCGCGCTCAGCCGCAACAAGCTCCGCTCGAGCCTCACGATGCTTGGCATCATCATCGGCGTCGGGGCGGTGATCGCGAACCTCGCAATAGGGCAAGGCGCATCCGCGCAGATTCAATCTCAGATCGCGAATCTCGGAAACAACATGCTCTATGTGATGTCCGGCTCGATGAACACGGGCGGCATGCGCGGCGGCGCGGGCTCTTCGAATACTCTGATTCCCGAAGATGCCGACGCGATCGAGCGCGAATGCCCTTCCGTGAAAATGGTAAGCCCGGGAGTGCGCGCGAACGGGCAGTTGGTGTTTGGCAATCAGAACTGGGTTGCGTCGAGCCAGATTCAAGGAACGAATGAAAAGTTCCCTGACATTCGTTTGTGGCCTGTCTCAACGGGCGAGTTCTTCACTGAAGGTGACGTGCGAACCGCCGCTCGTGTGTGTGTGATCGGAAAGACAGTTGCCGACAATCTCTTTGCGGGCACTGATCCCGTCGGGTTGACGATGCGAATTCGCAATCTGCCGTTCCGCGTGATTGGCGTGCTTACCACCAAAGGCCAGAACCAGTACGGACAGGACCAGGACGACACCGTTATCGTTCCATACACAACTGCGCAAAAGAAAATGCTGTCAATCACGCACATCAATCAGATTATGGTGTCGGCCATCAGCCCGGCCGCAACGTTCACGGCGGAAAAACAAATCACCGAGTTGCTTCGACAACGACACAAGATGGGCCCCAATCAGGAGAATGACTTCTTTGTGCGAAACCTGACCGACGTCGCGGAAGCCGCCGATCAATCCAGCAAGATCTTCATCAACCTGCTGGCGTCGATCGCAAGCGTGTCGTTGCTGGTCGGCGGCATCGGGATCATGAACATCATGCTGGTGTCGGTCACCGAGCGCACCCGCGAGATTGGAATCCGCATGGCGATCGGCGCGCGCAGCAAAGCGATCAGGCGCCAGTTCCTGATCGAGTCGGTGACATTGTCGGTGGTCGGAGGGGTGATCGGAATCGCCGTCGGCGTCGCGGCGTCGATCATCATATCGAAGTGGCTCACCTGGCCGACGCTGATCTCACCCGTTTCGATTTTCGCGTCGGTGATTTTTTCGGTACTGGTCGGAGTGGGATTCGGTTACTATCCGGCGCGCAAGGCCGCGGGGCTTGATCCCATCGATGCTCTGCGTTACGAATAAGCCGAGGCTTATGCCGCGCCCTCTTCCTGACTCATGCCTCTTTGATAGATCTGCTTGATCAGGTCTCTCATCGCGCGGCCGTCGATGGGTCGTGATAACAGGTAGCCCTGCACGTATTCGCAGTTCAGACCCGTTAGCTTGATGATCTGTTCGCGAGTCTCAACGCCTTCGGCAACAACGTCCATACCCAGATTCGCCGCAAGCGTCAGAATTGTGCGAACAATTTCGGTGTTCTTGGGAAGATTGATTCTTGAAACAAACGAGCGGTCGATCTTCAAGGTATCGATCGGAAAACGGTGCAGATAGCTGAGCGAAGAATAGCCGGTCCCGAAATCATCCAGCGACAGCCTCACTCCAAGGGCCTTCATCTTCTTCAGCATCAATGCGGCAACATCGATGTTCTCGATGATCGAGCTTTCGGTGATTTCGATCTTCAAACTGCGTGGCTCGAGCCGGGCCTCCTTGAGTATCTCCGCGATCTGGTCGATCAGATCAGGCTGCGAGAATTGTTTCCCCGATAGATTCACGCTCATCGCCAGCGGTGGATCCGACGGAAACTGATCTTGCCAGGCGCGCAGTTGCTGGCAGGCCTCTCTGAGCACCCACTGCCCGATGGGAATTATCAGCCCCGTATCTTCCGCGACGGGGATGAACTTCAGCGGTGAGACGTAGCCGTGTTCCGGATGCTCCCATCTGAGCAGGGCTTCGAAACCGCTGATCCGCCAGGTGTCCAGCGATATGATCGGCTGATAATGAATCCGAAACTCATCGTGCGCGAGCGCTCCGCGAAGCCCGGTCTCCAATTGCGTGAGCGCCGCATTCCGAGCGTGCATGCCTTTGTCGAACAACTCGAATGATCCTCGAGACTGTTCCTTGGCTCGATACATTGCAGTGTCGGCGTTGCGTAGAATTTCTTCGGGTTCTTCCGAAGCGGTTTGATTGAGCGCGATCCCGATGCTCGCAGAAACGAAAACTTCGTGCCCGCTAAGGTTGAACGGCGTTCCCAGACGCTCGCGTATTCGTTCGGCCGCCTGCACCGCGTCGCTGATGTGTTTGACGCGATCGAGAATGATGGCGAACTCATCCCCGCCCAACCGCGCAACTATGTCGCCTGGCCGCAAGCATGATTCGAGTCTTCTCGCCGTAGCAACCAGCAATTGATCTCCAATCTGATGACCAAGACTGTCATTGACGACTTTGAAACGATCGAGATCCAAAAACAGCACGCCAAACGAATAGCCGTCTCCGCTCCTGACCTTGTCCATCGAAGTCTTGAGTCTGTCCTTGAAAAGAACACGATTCGGCAAGCCGGTCAACGCATCGTGAAACGCATTGTGCAGCAACTCGGTCTCGGCCTTCTTGTGCTCGGTTACATCCGTCAGCGAACCGGACATCTGATACACGTGCCGATCCGAGTCCATCACCGCAAGACCGCGGCTCAGCATCCAGCGATACTCGCCATCCCTTCTCCGCACACGATGTTCGCTTTGAAACTGGGGGCTCAGCCCCAGCAGATGAGACATTAGTTCAGACTGCACGCGCTCAATGTCATCCGGATGCACTCGCGTGAACCATTCGTCCGGGCGGTTACCCAACTCGTTTACCGAGTATCCAAGCATGGCTTTCCAACGCTCGCAAAAGTGCATCTGGTTGGTTTCAAGGTCCCATTGCCATACGCCGTCGCTTGCGCCCTTGAGCAGCATCGCGCATCGCTCTTCACTTGCCGACAGAGACTCGAACGCACGTTCACGTTCCGCCTTAGCCTGATCCAGCTCAACGCTCTTCCTCTTTAACTCGAGCCTTGCCATGACGGCCTGAGCCAACGATGCCAGCGCTCTTGCTTGAGCCTCGTTCAACCTTCGTGGCTTTCGATCGATCACCGAAAGCATGCCAATCGCTATTCCCTCGGCAGTTGCCAACGGAGCGCCTGCATAGAACTGAACCGCCGCCTTGTGATGTGAGCCGTTGCCATTTGATTTGACGCCGCCGCCGGAGACGACAGACAGGCGCGGCTCCCGAATGGCGCGCGAGATCAACGAGTTTGCGCTGGTGTCATCAGGCTTGATTCCCGCAGCCGCTACGTGCTGCACGCGGTCTGAGTGAACGACGCTCAGCAGAGCGCTCGGCGCGGAACAGACATCGGCGGCAAGCCGCGCGAAGTCTTCCATAATCGGGTCTGGCTCGACGAGATAAATCAGGTAGCGGCTGGCCGCGTCCAGTCTAAGCGCCTCTGAATTGAGTGGCGCACGCGATGCTGCCTGTGACGCTTGAAGCTCCGGGCTCAAATCGATTACCTCTCTATCGGACTCACTCGTTCCGTCCTCGATCCGATAGGGGCAAGACGAGTGCCACTTTTTCGGGTACCTCGACTGCAGCTAATTCGCGGGAAAACAATTGGTTGTTGCTTGAGAACCAAGCGCGCCAGACGGTAGGAATGACTGATCAATCTGATCGGAACTTCATTATGAATGATAGGGACCCGCCACGACTACGGCGTCACACCTTCGAGCTTGTCCTCTAAACTCGCTGAGATGTCGCGCAGCCGTTCGAGCACGGACTGCTCGGCCTTCCAGAACCCTCGTCCGGATGCTTCAAGCAATCGGTCAACGAGCGTGTGAGCCGAGTGAGGATTGAGCGAGCGCAAGCGGTCGAGCATCTTCTCATCAAGCACGTATGTCGCCGCGACCTCATCGTAGACCCAGTCATCAACTGCGTCCGCTGTCGCCGACCAGCCGAACGTGTTCGTCACGTGATGCTCGATCTCGGCGACTCCGCTGAAGCCATGCGCCAGCATGCCTTCGAACCATTTCGGATTGAGAGTCTTGGTTCGAGTCTCAAGCTTGACGGTTTCCTCGAGAGTTCGGATCTTCGAGCCTGGTGAGAGTGAGTCGGATAGATAAATTCGCGGACGGCCGCTTCCAAGTTTTTCAACCGCTTTCGAAACACCGCCCAGATATTCGAAGTAATGATCGACATCCGTTATCCCAACCTCGGTCGTGTCGATGTTTTGATAAGTGACTTCGACTCGCGACAGCGCGCGCTCGAGCAGCTTCCGCGCTTCGCGGCCATCAAAACTGTTCCCCTCTGAGTCGCGGCCATATGCGAAACACTTTCGCGTGACAAACAAATCTCCGAGCTCGCGGCTGTCTTCCCACTGGCTGTCCAGCACCATGAAGTTGACGTTCGTGCCGTAGTTGCCGGCCGCGTTTGAGAACAACCTCACGGCGGCTTCGTCAAAGTGACAGCCGGTTTCCCGAATCTGGTCCTCGACACTGCGCTTGATGAAATTCATATCCGGGGGTTCATCCAGCGCCGCCACCTTGCGCACCGCTTTGTCGAGCAGACTCATCGTCGCGCCAAACAAATCGCGAAAGATTCCCGACACCGTCATCACTACGTCGATGCGAGGCCGGCCGAGTTTCTCGAGTGGAATTACCTCGATATCAGTCGCGCGATTCATAGCGTCGCGTCGTGGCTTCATTCCAAGCAGCCAAAGCACCTGCGCGACAGCGGAGCCTTCGGTCTTGATGTTATCGATTCCCCACAACACCATCGCAACTGTTTCCGGGTATCGGCCCGTCTCTGACAAGTCGCGATCCAGTAACGCTCGCACGATTGGCTCGGCGCGTTGAACGGCGACCGACGAAGGAATCGAGTACGGATTGACCGCGTGAGTGTTGCGGCCGGTCGGCAGAATACTCGGGTTCTGTACGATGTCCGCGCCGGGCCCGGGCTGAACGTATTCGCCTCGAAGCGCGCGCATCAGTCCCTCGAGTTCGTTGTTGGTTTGGAGCTGCTCGCGAATGCGGCCAAGGAGCGCGAAAATATTTCGCGACTGCTCCTTCGAGACCGATGCTCGCTCGAATAACAGCTCGATCGCGGCTTCACGCCCAGCTTCGATTGAGTCATTAACAAAGCGAGCGATTGCGTCTTTCACTAACGCATCGACCTGTTCACGTTGTCGCAATTGATCTTCGGAATGGGTGCTCTCATTCAGCAAGGCGTCGTAGCGGAGAAAACCAAGTCCTTCCGCGACGAGATCCGGCAGCGACCGAATTCCCAGTTCGGGTCGATCGAACGAGGCGACCATTCTCAACACATCGGCAGTCTCGGTTTCAGTCGATGCGCGCCCGAACACGTGCAAGCCGGTGGGTATCAATCGCTGCTCGATCTCGAGAACTTTCTCGTAGAGTTCAAGCACGCGCCGATCACGCTCTTTTTTTGTTCCTGCGTTATTCATCGCGCAATAGTCTTATGAATCCCGCTTGTTCAAAATTACGATCAGTTGTCAGTGCATCAGTGATATTTCGCTCCTGCATTACTGCGAAGCTTGCGCAATCTACAAGGCTCCAGTCTTTGTCTTGCCTGCTTGCCAGCAATTCCCAAGCTTGCCGGTGCATGGTTGGATCGATATGAACTATCTCGATGAGAGGCGAGGTTTGAAGGCTCTCTACAAAGCCGATGGTTGTCAGGCGAGGCACGCGAAGGGGACTCGTGAAAAGTGCCACCAGTTCCGTGACTATGTAATTCGTCGTGATGATCTTGCGATTTTGCTCGCGCGTCCCGCGATAAAGACTCGTCGCTAATGTGTGATACGCCTGTGTCGAATCTACCAGATGTCCCCAGCCCGACGTGTCACAGAAAAGCTCGGCCATCTCAGTAATCTTCCCAGCTATTCCGTCCGAACGCCGTTCAGTAAGCCCGCGCCCAGATACTCATCGTGTTGATCCGCCCAACCGCCAACGTTTGTGGCCAATATACCTATGAATTTCTCAACAGGATCATCCGAAAACTGCACGGCTGCGACTAACAAGCTAACGGCGATTTCCTCCGGAGATCTGCCGGATTGATCCGCAGTTCTGGCCAGCGGCTCAAACACTTCTTCTGGTACCTCAAGCACGAGTGTGTGTCCCATGTCCGTCCACCTCTTTTGCATCCTATCATTGCACGCTCATCTAGACCAAGGAAGTGTATATCTCGGTGGCGGCTCTGGTCACCATATCATAAACACCTTGGGCCTCTACTCGCGGCAGCAGGAAGTAACGAGCACCGAGCATATCGGACAGCGATTGTCCCTCGCCGCTGGAAACAAATCTCGATTTGGTATCGATCACTACCGGCGTGATCCCTTCCGCCTTCAGCAAACGACCGAGATGCTCAAGCTCATCCGTGGATGTCCGCGATCCGTTCAGAGTCACGTTCGCTCTTCCGTCAGTGAACAGCACCAGCATCGCTCGGGGCATTCCCTGAAGTCGAGCGAGCCGCGCAAGCTCGATTGCCTTGATCACACCCGCGGAAATCGGAGTTCCTCCGCCTGCGGGCAGCGCATCTACAAGTCTCTTCGCCAACTCGACGCTGCGCGTCGGCGCAAGCAACACCTCCGAGCTAGTGCCTCGAAAACTTATCAACGCCACCTTGTCGCGATGAAGATACGCCTGCTGCAACAATCGCGTGAGCGCGCCTTTCGCCTGCGCCAAGCGATTGATCGCCATGCTTCCGCTTGCGTCGACGGCGAAGATAAACAACATGCCCGCGCGATGCTTGAATTCCTTGAATCGCAGATCGCTCGGTTCGATCCTCACACCCGCTCGTCCAGGCACACGTGCTCGGCGATTCAACTGAAACGGAGCGGCCGCGCGAAGCGTCGAGTCGATGGCAACTCGAAAGTCGCCTGCGCGGTGATCCGTGCTGCGAACGTAACGCCCGCGAGCCGACTTCGCGGCCTTCAATCGCTTGCCTCTGCCCGAGCTGCGAGTGATATGCGACTTCGCCGTCAACATCTCCTGCGATACGGTCTGGTCAATCGGCGGGATAATCAAATCTTCGATTGCCGAGGGCACTAAGTCCTGCTCGACATTTTCAGCGTCTCGATCGCTCGGCTGTTGTTGTCCATCGGGGTGTTTCGAATTTCCTGCCTCCTCAGGCATCGTTGTCGCTCGCGGGATGAGCACTAGTTGAATCGCGGCAACGATGTCCTCGTCCGCAACGGCCTTGCGACTGCCCAGCGCGGCGTTGGCACGCGCAGCCCTCACCGCGAACACGTCTGCTCGATTCCCTTCCACTCCAAGCTTCATCGCGATCAATGCAATCTGACGCCTGTGTTCTTTCGAGATGCGGACTCGTGGCAACAGCTCTCGCGCGCATTCAATCGCGCTTTCGGTTTCGGCTGTCTCGATCGCAAAGTCCTCGATGAAACCGCGAGGGTCGCGATCGAATCTAAACGCGCGGACGAGGACCTCGACTTTCTCATCAGCGGAGCAATCAATCGACGACTCCACAATCAATCCAACCGAGTCGCGCAACAACGGGCTCACTTCGCCCTCCGCGGGATTGTACGTTCCGATGAATTTGAAGTCGGCTCGCTGAACCGCGCTCAATCCTTCACGTTCCATGCGCACCTCGCGAGAACCGAGCGCGTGAGCAACGTGCATGGCCGCAATCCCATCAAGCAGATTGATGTTGTCCGCGAAAAGCACTCCGCCGTCGGCTCGAGCGAGAAGCCCCATCGCGAGTTCGCGGTGTCCGCTCGCCAATGTTTTTTCGAGATTGAGCCCGCCGAGCAGACGATCCTCCGTGACGCTTATCGGGAGCTCGACCAATGTCGAATCAGTTTCCCCGAAGCGATTCACGCCGAGCGATGCGAAACCTCGCGCAAGCGTGCTCGGGGCCGATCCGCTCTCGCATGCGATCAACACGCCTCTTAATTCCGGCTCGATCGCAAGCAGCATCAACGCGCGCTTCGCCGTTTCATTTCCCACGACGGCCGACACAGGGTAAACAACGCGAAGCGGTAACCACGAAGTTGCCTCGCGGTCTCCTCGATCGATCTGTCTCACTCTTTGTGTTCGCGGCATTGATTGTTTCGTTTTTGATTAAGGACTGAAATTACTTGATCGCCGCAAGCCGCGTCTGGGTTTGCGATTGACTAAACATCTGACTGATCGCCTGCTCGATGCGCGCGCCGCTGTCAACAGTTTCAAACGGGTCTCGGCGCAGTCGATGACGCAGCGACATCACCGCTACTCTCTCAATATCACCGGCGTTGGCCCGTGTTCGTCCTTCGAATGCGGCGAGCGCCCGGGCCGCCCGTGCAATCGTCAGCTCTCCGCGATGGCCATCGACTTTCAGCGAAACACATAACTCAGCGATTGACATCAGCAGCCGCCGATCGACCTCAACGCGCGCAAGGAGTTTCTTAGCTCGCGTGATTTGTTTACGAAGCTGATCCTCGGCGGCTGCGAATTCGGCTTCAAACGCGGTAGGATCATCATCGAATCGCTCGCGCCTCTCGACTATTTCTACTCGCTGATCGAGGTCGGTGATCGTTGTTATCTGCGTGTATAATCCGAAGCGATCCAGAAGCTGGGGCCTCAGCTCGCCTTCCTCAGGATTTCCCGAACCCACGAGCACGAATCGCGCCGGGTGGCTGATCGAGATTCCCTCGCGTTCAACGATGTTCCGGCCCGAGGCTGCCGCGTCCAGCAGGACATCCACAAGATGATCGTCCAACAAGTTGACTTCATCGATGTAAAGAAAGCCGCGATTCGCGCGCGCCAGCAAGCCGGGTTCGAATGCTTTCACGCCTTCCACAAGCGCGCGCTCGATATCCAGCGTTCCGCACACTCGATCCTCGGTCGCGCCCAATGGAAGATCCACTACCGGCACTGGGCCTCGCGCGATCGCAAAGCGTTCCCCGAAGGACAACTTTTCCGCGCACTCCTGACACAGCTCGTTCGGCTTATCGGGATCGCAGCCGAAAACACAGCCCTTGACCTTCTTGATCGATGGCAACAAGCCGGCGAGCGCCCGAACGGCGGTCGATTTGCCGGTGCCGCGATGGCCCATGATGATCACGCCGCCGAGATTCGGATCGATCACCGAGAGCATTAAGGCCAGTTTCATCTCATCCTGCCCAACTATTCCGGTGAACGGATAAGCGATGCGAGCGCGCGAGCTTGTTTTTTGATTCGATTTTTCGGGCATGGTTGGAGCGATGGGTCGAACCTCAATATAGAGGCGCAATTTCGAATCAGTCAACCGAGGGATTATGAGCGGAATCAGTCCGGAGGGTGAGCTGAGGGCGGCCGCGAAGGCCGCCCTCGAGGAAGTTACTGTTTGCTCTTCGTGTCCGATTTCGCGAACGGACAGGCGCCGGTCATCGTGGCGCAGGAATGACCAGCCGCCGCCAGATCCTGGGTGTCACCCGTTTGATGATCTTTAATTTGATACCGCAGGAAATCATGAATCGCCGCGAGCGCTTCGGCATTCGCGGTCGTTATGCGGACTCGCCCGCCGTGCTCGATGGGTTCGAACTTGTAGGTGATCTCGGATTTCAAGCGCGTCATTGCGGGAACTCCGGGCGGGACTTCTCCGTGAGTGAACATCGGCGTGCTGAAGTCGCCCTCTTTGAACATCTTTGCGATGTGCGACAAATGCATCTTGATCTGATCGAGGCTCGTCGAGTCGCTGGCTTCATTGGCGGTCACTTCGATCGCGCCCCCATCATCGGCTAGCCGGAAGTGATGCGTTGTCTTTTCGTGACTGAAACCCATCGCCTTATCGCCGCGTTTGTTCACACCATCCAGCCGCTGATCGTGTTGATGTTGATCGTGTTGATGGGATGCGTCCTGCGGCCGCGCGAACAAAACCAACGGCAGCGCAAGTACCAGCAATATTCCTAACCAGTTTTTTGATTTCACCATTGAGACTCCTCGCTTTCCTTCTTTCGCTTTATGCTGATTCGTTTGAGAGAAGTTCGTCTCCGCGCCTGAGGGGCACTCTCAGCCAGCGCTTCCAGAAGACCGGCGCGACGAGAAGGCGTGCTCTTCTTCAGCAACGCATCCCAATCACGCAGGAGTTTTTGAAGCTCATCGCGAAGCGCGTTCAATTCATCAAGCTGACTCTCAACCTCGGCGAGTTTCGAACCGGCCAACGCCCGGACCTCGTGACACGGCGCGCCGCCCCGGTCGCGCACGCTGAGGATTCGAGAAAGCTCGTCGAGAGTGAAGCCAATCGCAACGGCTCGCTGCACCAGGCGCACGCGATCGAGCGCGCTCGCCGGATACTCGCGATAGCCATTCGCAGAACGCCGCGGCCGGGCGAGCAACCCCTTGCGCTCGTAATGCCGCAAAGTATCGGTGCTCACGCCGGCAAGCCGCGCCAGCTCGCTCGATCTCAAGTACTCCGGTGTGGATGTTTCTTCTCTCATCGATTCACGCGAGTTCGATTATAGACGGTGGAACGTGTTCCAGGGTCAAGCACTTTTTTTTTCGTCATTCTGAACTCACGGTAACGCCGTGATACCCCGATGAGCCGCTTGGGGCCGGCGTTGCGAACTGAGATGTCTGTATCTGACCCCGGCCGTCTGTTGCCCTGACCACAACGCGATGCTTGCCCGGTTGCGCGGGAGTCCAACGCGTGTGCCATAACACCCATGAATTCGGCGACAGCGGCGGTTTGATTTCAGCAGGCTCCCAGTTCGCGCCGCCGTCGGTGGACACTTCGACTTTGCTTATTTCTCGATCGCCGGCGAAAGCAATCCCCGCGATTGTTGTTTCGCCTCGCACGGCGTGATCCGGCGTGTCGATGCGCGACATCGTCTTGTATTCCGCGCGATCATCCCATCCGCGGCGTTGCCAGTATCCTTTGAAATCGAAGTCGATCGCTTCAATGCGAGTTATCCATTTGACGTTCTTCATTCCATAAATGCCGGGCACCAGCAGCCGCATCGGAAAACCGTGCTCGGGTGTGAGCGGCTCGCCGTTCATCTCGTAGACCAGCAGCGTGCCGTCCAAAAGCGCGCGATCGAGCGGAATCGAATCAGTGTAGTCATCGCTCGCGCGAAGAAAGATGTCGACGACGCCGGGCTTCAACACCGCTTGATTCAAAACGTCTTTGAGCCGCACGCCTCGCCAGAGCGCGGTCCCAATCAGGTCGCCGCCCACTTCGTTGCTGATGCAAGCAAGCGTCGCGTATTGCTCAACGGCTGGAAGCGCCTTCATGTCTTCGAAGGAAAAAGAGACGGGATTTTCTACAAGACCCGTGATGTCGAGCTTCCACCTTTGCGAATCGACCTGGGGATCAAACGCATTCTTCGACACTTGATAGAAATCTTTGTTCGGTGTCACCTCGAGCGCGAGGTTTTCAATTTCAGGGAAAACACCATTGCCGCCTTTTACACGCCCCGAACCCGACCCGAGCCACGACCCGATCAACGATTTGCCAATATCGTAGATGCCAATCACAAGAACAGAATATCCGACCGCTCTAACGACACGCCGGCGGCTGATGATTTTGTTTGGTGACGTCGCAGGCGACGCGCGCTCGATGTAACGATCCATCGCGATACTGAGCGCAACTCCGTAGACGAGATGCGCGACAACCAAAGCCGAACTTGTGATCAGCCACCCTTGACGCAGATGAGCTCCGAATATTCCCGCTCCAACCAGCGGCAAGACAACCACGCCGGTAAAAGCGCAAACGCACATCGCGAATCCCAACCGTGTTATGCGACGCGCGATACGCGAGCCCCTCGCAGGCAAGTAACGCTGATACGCGATTGCGGCGGCCATCAACGCGATTAGGTACATTGCCGTGCATCCGAGAAACGCCAGATGCTTGGCAAAAGGCCCAAGCATTCCAACCGCGATCTCAACCATCCAGATGGGCGCGACTGCGAATATGAATTGCGCGACGAGCTCAGGCACGAGCGGCGCGTCGAACAGGAATCGGCCGGCGAAGCTTGCCGCAACCACCGACACCGAAGCAAGCAATGAGACCTGAAACCTCAACTCACCTTCAGTGGGCAAGTCAGGCCTCAGCTTGTTCAGATTGAGGCTGAGCAGTTCCATCTTCGGTCGATTATAGCTGCCATACATGAAATCGCCGAACCTGGGCCGGATATTCCAGGCGCGGCTTGTTTGCCGAGAGAAGTCGAAAATAGTAATCTCTGTCTACTCGATCTACAGAGAACGCACGATGGCAGAAGCCGAAGAGGCATTGATTCCAAAACTAGCCGAAGCGTCACGCCGGGAACCGAAAACCCGCGAGCCTCGGCGTCTGGCTGAGATAATCACCGCTCAGTTGGAGGCCCTGCGCGTTTATCATCGAGCCGTGCTCGATAGCGATGACATCGAAGCCGTTCACAAGATGCGCGTTACTACACGGCGGCTTCAGGCGTCGCTTGATCTGCTTGAAAGCCAGCTCAATGTTCGCGCGCTCAAGACTCGTCTTAGAACGTGGCGCCGCGCGCTTTCTCGTGTTCGGAACTACGATGTGTTCCTGGAGTTGATCGCGAAGGAGGAACCGGCGCGCGGCCGTGCGCGCAAGGAACAGCTTCAGTTGATCAAAGGGATTTTGCAGCAACGGCGCGCGCGCCGCGCCAAAAAGGTGCGGCAGTTTCTCGAACGTGCGGACATCGACAAGATAGCAATCAAGCTCGGCTTGCTCGTGCCTGCGCCAAAGGAACAAACCGCCGACGCCACACCGAATGAATCATCACCAACGGAGCCACCGCTCGCTGGGTATGAAACGGCCTCGATGAATGTCGATGAAGGCGTCGTTGCCGCTTACGCAGCGGAGCGATTGGAGCAGCGACTAACGGAATTTCAAGCGCTGGTTGCGCAGTCGCATCCTACGAATGATCCGGCCGAGCTTCATCAGCTTCGCATAGCGGCCAAGCGAGTTCGGTATCTGTTGGAAAATGTTTCGCAGATGGGTTTCGGAGACGCGTCAAAAGCGTTGTTGTGGCTCCGCACCCTTCAGGATCGGATCGGCGACTGGCACGATCTCGAGGCGCTAGAGGAAGAAATAATCACGATCACATCGGCGCGGGAGTTTACCAAACAGCATCTGGTCGAAAGTAGCCGGATGCTTCTGGCCGCGGCGCATCTGCAAAAGAAAAAGAATGCCCTGGTCACTCGGCTCTTTCCCGTGCGCATGCCCCGGCACATTTCCGTGACCTCTCACCGCATTGCCCGAGCGTTACGCCGAAAGGCGATGGCCGATCCAACGGCCTCCTCAAAGACGTCTGCCTCTTGATCGAGGGAAGGAGTGGGCCGCGGCCCTCCCCTTCCCATTCGGCTGGCACGCTGCTACTGGTTGTGCGGAACAGTCACCGTGACGGTCTTGCTCGAAGAATTATTCGCGGCATCCGTGCAAGTGATCGTGATCGTGTACACGCGCCCGTTCCCGCCGCCCGCTCGCTCGGCGCGAAGGCGAACGTGATGCGCGTCGATTACTTCCCAGTCGGGCGATGTGTCTTCGTCACCTGTACCGTCTACCGGCTCGTTGCTCGTTACACTCAAGACGCAAGCCGGCGATGAGTCGCAGTCTTCGCTGACGGAGTAGTTGATGACGACGTCGATCATCTTATGATTCGGCGGCCACAACGAAGACGGGCTTGCGGAAGCGCCGGTGATCGCCGGCGGCGTATCGTCTACGACTGTGACATTCGCCACGCACTGATTCGAAGCTCCGTGGTTGTCCGTGACGGTGAGGGTGACGGAGGTCGTGCCAAGTGGATAGGGACCGGCAGGCAATTGCGAGAGCGTGATCGTATCTCCGCCGTCAGGATCGAACGAACCATTGTCGATCGACGCGTTCGCCGTACAATTCGGTCCGGCGGATACAGTCACGTTCTGGCAGATTGCCGTCGGCGCATTGTTGAAGCTAAGGACCCAAACCCGAGTCACGGGCGTTCCTGAGAGATCCGGCACCGCCGCCATAACCATCATTCGCTGATTCGAAACATCAAACGCGGCGCCGTGCAAGCTAAGGGGACCCGGGGGCGTGCCTAACTGCGCAAGTGGTGTCCACGTCGGAGTGCCCGTGAGTCCATTCGCATTACTGAGGCTCCACAGATCTCCGAGCACCATAGTGGTCTGCGTAGTGAAATCGACTACGTTCACGCCCCCGAAGACGAGCATTCGGTTGTTCGCCGAGTCGTACACGGCGGAGTGATGCGCGCGGTCGGGAGGTGGACCGCCGGCCGGTGTCTGCGGCAGCCACGTCGACGCGCCGATGCCATTCGCGCCGGTCAGGATCCAAAGGTCGCCGTAATCGTCGACCATGTTCCCAAAAGGAAATCCGCAGCAGAAGTTCTTTACGAGGTTCTGACCGGCATAGACGATCATCCGGTTGCTGGCCGGGTCGTAAACCGCGGTGTGACTCGATCGTATAGGCGGCGGAGCTCCGGCAGGCGCGAGAGTGGTCCAGGTCGAAGGGCTACCCGCCGGTAGCACGCGCGCGTCGTTCTGATCCGTGCCGAAGAAGGCGAGATGCCCTCCGAAAACATTCATCCGGCCTGCGGCCGAATCATAGACTGCGCTGTGTTCCAATCTCGAATGCGCACCCGTGCAAGATCCCGGCTGCGCGATCGAAGCACAGGGAGCGTTAGTGACACTCACCAACGACCACGTCGGAGTTCCTCCCAGACCGTTAGCATTTGTGAGAACGAACACACCGTTCAAGGCCGGCGACGTGTGGCAGAATCCGCCGCCGTACACTATCAATTGGTTGGTGCTTCCGTCGTACACGGCGGTAGAGTCGTAATGAATCGCGGGCGGCGGAAACCCGGATGTTACGAGCTGCGACCACACCGGCGACCCGCCCAGGCCGTTGGCATTGGTCAGGACCCAGACTTCGCCGTTGAGACCCGCGGGGCCGTGGCAACCACTGCTCGTCGGCAGGAATACGATCAGTCGATTGCTACTTGCATCGTAGGTTACGGTCGCTCCGATGAACCCGTGGAAACTATCGCCCGATGGCCCGCCGGCGGTTGCCAGCTCGACCCATGTTTGAGCCAACGCCGCGCCTTCGAGGGCCGCAATGAAAAGACCGATCGCCAACGCGAAGAAACATTTCACTAGCTTGTTCTTGAGGTTCATTTGTTTTCCTTTCCCACACCGGACGTCACGCCAAAAGCCGAGAGTTGTCTGACCTTCACCTGCTTCTCCTTTTGTTTGATACATCCATCCCGTCGTTGACTGTGCACCCTGGCCTCGACGAGCTAAGGAATATTCGCTTGCGCGGCGCATCTTTGAATTGCGCCCTTCTGTTGATTGGTGATGATTCCCATTGCTTTCAACTCGTTGGTCAGATGGGCAACACAACTGACGAACGCGCCGTGATTACTCGCGCTTGCCGCGCATTGAGCGATCTTGTCGGCGACGGTGCACCCACCGGACAGCACCGTGTTTGGAACACCGGAATCGCAACCGCCAATAACCACCGTCGCGGTCACAATCGAATCCGGACAGGCATCGTCTCCGTCCAGAACTCCGTCACCGTCGCGGTCTTTGCATTTGCCGGCAATACCCGCCGCAAAGATCGACTGCACTTCAGAAGCGCTGAGCGCGCGATTGAAGAGTTCAACTTCGTCAATCTGTCCTTTGAAGTATCGATTACCAATGCAGAAGGGGCACGTTGTTCTTCCGTCTTCTGAGCCGATCGCCAGAAAGCTGTTCGCGAGCATCGGCAGAATGTTTCCTGAATTGAATCTGGGATTCCCGGAGGCCGTGCCGTCGACGTACAGTTGCAGTTTTGTTCCGTCGTAAGTGCCCGCGATGTGATGCCACTCACCGGGAGTCACTACGGCTCCGCCGCCGTTCGCGTCTGAAGTGTGCACGAAGGAGCTGCCGGTGTTGACGAAGAAGTTGACGCCGACTATCGGGTCTCCGCCGCCCGAAATCTCAATCGAATAGAAGTCGGTCGTGACCAGACCCTGACAACAGTTGTTCATTGGATTGCCGGCATCGGCGCGCATCCAGAAATCGAGCGTCACCTGGCTTGTCATATCGAGATTCGGCGCTTTGGGAACCTTCACGAACTCATCGATGCCGTCAAACTTGAACGCTTGCCCCACGACTCCCGCCGCGAACGCCGCACCATTCATCAACTGTCCGGGGTTGCCGTCCTTGATGTCGCTTGCATTCCCGTCACCGGGCCACCAACTGACAAGATTCGCGGGCGGCGCCACGCATCCTCCCATCGGCACGAATATGAAGTCGTCGCAGGCAACATCATCGCCATCGTTTGCGCCTTCTTCGATGCGGATCTTCGCTATGGGCCGGTCGGCGGAAATCATGCCGATGAACCCGCGAAACGAAGAGAAATTCGGCGGCAAGGCTTCTTGCCGAATCACCGCGCCGTTCGAGTCAAGGAACTCGACGAACTCTCCGGGGTTCTGTGATCCGTTATCGACAAGAGTGAGGCCGGCAGCGATCACCGGCGGGTTGAATGTGACAACGAGATCGTCGTTCGTGTCCGAACCACCCTCAAAAGGAAAATTGCTCACTGAGAGCGAATTGCTGTCGTTCCAAAAGAGGCCGCCAGGCGCTATGAACAACGGGTCTCCGTTTGGATTTGAAAACGTGATGCCCTGTCCAGCATAGAAACCGCCGTTGAACTGAGAGCGTCCAACCGTGCTGTTATTGACCGGGCTCGCGTCGATGTCCTCGAAGTTTATGACGGTTGCCGTCCCAAGTCCTGTGATCGCGGTTTGAAAGGCGCTCGGGTCTGTGAAAACCATCGCCGCCGCCACGGATATCAGCGCGCCACCGGCGGATGCAATGAGTACGATCGTCAGCAAAACCAGTCTCAGCCGCCGGGTGATCGAGGTCGATAGTACTTTGTCGTTTTTCATCGGAGCACTCCTTTCCTGTCACGCTTTTGTGATGACAACATTTCAACGGCGAATCTCACGGCCGCCGATGCCGCAAGTTACTTACCGGCCGGAGCTCGTTTTACCG
>Ga0070706_100000343_pt1 | contig 56046 bp, 58 predicted proteins | sample KBSK5501metaG_FD_65476 | JGI IMG/M metagenome (GOLD analysis project Ga0070706, IMG submission 65476) | Corn, switchgrass and miscanthus rhizosphere microbial communities from Kellogg Biological Station, Michigan, USA - KBS K5-50-1 metaG | ecosystem: Host-associated > Plants > Roots >...
CCGAATCGCCCGTAGAAGCCCTTATTTACTTGATCTCCCAGGAGAAAACACCGGTGAGGGCGGGATTCGAACCCGCGGTACCCTTTAGGGGTACAACGCTTTAGCAATACGCTGAGCTACTTTCGTAACTACTTAATTATCAAGTGGTTATAAAACAACACTAAAAAATTTACTCGGATTTTATCTTTTCCACTGTAGGTTTTACGGAGATACTCGTAGCTTCTCGCTCGACATGATCAAGCTACGACTCACTGAAATAGAGCTTCACGGTAAACCTCATTGGCGCGTTACCGTCCCCCAGCCGGATGGTAAGAGAAAATTCCGTACCTTCGTTGATGAAGCCGAAGCGAAGGCATATTACGAGGTGGCCGCTATCGAGCATCATAATCACGGTACTGCGGTACTCAGCATAACCGACAAGTTGCGCTCGGACGCGATCGGCGCCTTTGAGATTCTTCTACCGTTTAACGTGACACTCTCGGTTGCCGCTCAATACTACGCCGATCATCATCGGCGGATCACCAACAGCGAGACGGTCAAGAACGCGATCGCGGCATTCAGAGCGAGCAAGGAAGGCGACGCCAGCGCGCGCTACAAGAAAGACCTGAAAAACCGACTCGCCCGGTTCGAGACCGATTTCGCCCAGCGCAAGATGGCGGATATTACTGCCGCCGAGATTCACGCGTGGTTAGGCGCGCTCCCGGTCGCCGGTCTAACCCGCAATACGTTCGCGTTGCGACTGAGCGCGCTCTGGAGCTTTGCCGCGCTGCAAAAGTGGGTCAGCGAAAACGTTCTCGAACAAGTACCGAAAGCCAAGGAGAAAAGCTCGCCCATCGGCATTCTCTCGATCGACGAACTCTCTCGGCTCTTAGAGAACGCCAGCGCACAGACGCTACCTTATTGGGTCTTTGGCGCGTTCTGCGGCTTACGTAGCGCCGAACTCGAGCGGCTCGAATGGAAAGATATTAAGTGGCAATCAAAGCTCGTCGAGGTACCCGCCGCCAAGAGTAAGACCGCTTCGCGCCGTTTCGTTCGATTACGGCCCAACGTTCTCGCTTGGCTCGCAAGCTATCGCAAGCACCGTCGTGGTCATGTCTGTCCTAAGATGTTACGAAAGCGACTCGAACAGGATAGAGAAAATGCAAAGCTCGAATCTTGGCCGAATAACGCGCTACGTCATAGCTTTTGCTCTTACTTACTCGCCAAAGAGAAAAACGCGAAATCGCTCGCGCTCGAAATGGGTCACGCAGACGCGGATCTACTTTTCGCCAAATATCGCGAGTTAGTTCTACCTACCGAAGCCAAGAAGTATTGGGCGTTAGTTCCCGACGTCAAGGCGCAGAAAAAGATCGTCGCGCTTGCGGGTTAGTTATCTGTGCATCGCGCATATACATAGTTAATACAGTCAATACTCTGTCTAGACAATATATTCAGTCTATAACAGTATTTACATCTGTAATTATTGTCGCTCGACAGCACCGCTAATTTGCGCTAGCTCTCGCAAGTATGAGCAAGCTTGCTAACGAGAAACGAGCGCGCTCGCTACAGAATCCCGATCTCTTAAAGTATCCCGAAGCGGCCGCGTTTTTGTCGGTTAGTACGCGACATCTGTGGGATCTAGTCGATCAGCGCAAAGTACCGGTTGTCGATCTGGGCTTCCGCACTAAGCGCTTTCGTCGAAGCGATCTAGAAAAGGTCTTAGCGGCGCGTACTAAAAAGGCGGTGGGGATCGTATGAAACCAATCATCTGGCGCAACGAGAAATTTGTCGTCTTCGCCTCCGACGAGAACGGCCAGTATGAAGCGCGGCTAATCGAGCATTTTAACGACGCCGAGCTGGAAAAACACGTGGGCTTTTCAGTCTGGTTTAAAGACTTAGAGAGCGCGATCGGCTTCGCCAAACAATCGTCCACCACCATCGAGCAGAAGGAATCCGATCTATGGACGCGATAAAAAAAGAACGCCGCGCGAACCGGCGCGGCGCTCATAAACCCGTTAAGTGGACCGAAGGCGATCGGACCGTTTGTTTTTTAGCACGAATCGACGCTTTCGGCAATCCGGAGGATTGCCATGACTGCTGCTAAGCTCTGGTGGAATGAGGAAGATCCCCAGCCGGATTTTGTCGTCAACGCCCCGTTTCCCGACGTCCAGATCGGCTTCAGCCTGGCCAAGGCGAGCGTGGCGATCGTGGGCAAGAATTTTCGACTGTATGTCCAGGGTCTGAACACCGATCAGCCGTGCGTCGGTTATTTGCAGACGCGGCGCGGGGATCCGCTTCGTCGCTGGCGTATTTCGAATGCGCTATCGCGAACTAACTTTGGCCGGCCAGACGGCCAGCGAGTTCGCATCGCCTGGCAGTCAGGCCAGATCGTGATCTTGCGAATCAGCGACCGAAATGATGTCTTTCTGCAGTTCGAGATCGCGAGCGTCCGCTTAGAGGCTAGCGCGATCGAACTAATCACCCGAGGCGCGTATGTCGACTTCGCTACCGCGTATAAGTCGGCGTTTCAACAGCCTTGGTCGACTGGCGAGGAGGAAGCGAATCTATGACACCGCGCGAAAAAGTAGAGGCGTGGTTCCGCGCTGAATTCGAAGAGTTAGCCAAAGCCGGAGCGAGCCCCGATCTAATTAACGAACCAGCGTTTAAAGAGCTAATTTGGCAACGCGTTTTTAAACGTGAGATACGAGAGACGCTATTCGATGACGATCTTAATCGAGCACTCGGCGAGCTTTATTTACAAGACGCTTCAATCGATAGAATTCGCGTGCTAGCTGCACAAATGCGTAAAACCGGTGATCGCGAGCTTGGTGAGCTTGCTAACAAGCTGGAAGAATACGCTGATAGCCGGGAGGAGTGCGAGCAAGCCGACTGGTGGAAGAGCCAGAAAGGAGGTGAGCCTAAGTGATTGACGACTGGAATCATCTCTATTTCTTTCCGCTGCCCGATACGCTGACCAACCGCCCGCACTTTATTGCGGCCGATCTGCTCGGGGGACGCCTGATCGTACCGAAACTGACGATTTGCTGGCACCGGCTAAACAAGTGGCCCCCCGGCTTAAAGCGAGTGCGCCGACTAACTAAAGTGCGCGCGAGCGGTTTTCGCTGTCCGTACTGTCACTCGAGTGTCTTACGGCATTCTATGCTCGTAATGAATGGCACGATTCTGTTCTGCCGCTGCATGCTGGTCAGCGTAGCAAATAAGTTGCACCAACCCGACTCGGCCGAGCTCTGGCAAAAGACTCAGCTCATCTATGCCAAAGCCGAAGCGTGTGCGGAGGAGTTTCCGCTCCCGCCGAGCGGACTGTACGGCTGGAATTAGAAAGGAAAGATATGAATGTTTCTTGTCCGCTCGATCTCGACGCGGTGATGGACGAATATCGACTCGCATCTATCCGCGATTTGCTCGGACCTGATGTGAGTGAGCGACAGGCTAGCGGCGTCTTAAGCTGGTTAAAGCATTTCGAAGGCTGGCGCATCAAGCGCTTAGGCTGGGAAGAGCCGCCGGCGAATTTGATTGCGCTAAATATGGCGACCGATTCGTCGCCCTTTAAACCGTGGAGCGAGTGCGTCAGAGCGCTGGAGGATCAAGCGCTCGAGCGCTTCGCCCAGTGGCGCGGTTATTCCGACGAGTTCTGTCAGTGGCTGCGCGAGCAGCGCTTAATCGGACTCTACGATCGATATCATTTTGCTTTGCCGATCTTCGGTCCCGGTGGCGTCGTTATCGCCGAGCACGTCTTCACGCCAGAACGCGAGCACAAAGCGTTTATGACAGCGGGAGCGAGCGGTAACCTTAGCCCGATCGTGTTGGGCGCGCTACCTCACGCCCAACAGATTTTCTTAAGCGAGTCACCTTGGGACCTATTCGCCGTAGCCGACCGGATGGGGCTCTATCAAGATTCAACCTTTGCTCTGTTAGCGACTCGCGGCGCGAGCACTGCGCAATCGCTCGCGCACTGTCCTTGGCCTGAAGTTAAACCCTTTGCGCCTGGGCCGATCGTCGTGCTGCTGACCCAGAACGATCAATCCAAGGACGGCAAGTCGACCGCCAATCAAAGTTGGGTTGCTAAGGTTCGTAAAGTTTGTCCCTTTCTGATGAATCTGTGGGATCCGCCACCTAATCTTCATGATTTTAATGACTGGACCCGCGAGGGGGTAAGCCGTCCTGAGTTAGTTAAAAACTATGAGCATCTACTCCAATTTAGTTCGCCGCTGCCACCCTTAAACGATGACAAGCAGAGTAATCAATCAGCCCAGACAGAATTAGATACGTCTTGGCTAAAAGGCGAAAGCGTCGACGCGCTGCCTGACGTTGAGCCGACACGAATTATCGAAGGCGTTCTACACGCTGGTGAGAAACTCGGTATCACGGCTGGATCGAAAAGCTTTAAAACATGGCTATTACTCTATCTCGCCTACTGCATCGCCAACGGACTGCCGTTTTTAGGTTTTAAAACAAAGCGAAGCAAGGTTGCGATCTTCGATTTAGAACTTTCCCGCTTCAGTCTAAAACGACGGCTCAAGAGAATTCAGCAAGAGCTCGGGAAGGGCGATTTCGCGAATCTCAAAGTTTACGCCTTCCGCGGTAAGGCGCGTAAATTCTGTAACAATCTCGGGCTGGCCGAGGAAGAGATCCGAATCGAAGGAATCGAGATTGTCGTTATCGATCCGGTTTACAAATTCCTACTCGGTAAAGACGAAAGCTCAAACGGCATGGTCGCTGACGTACTCGAGCGCTTAACGGAATTTTGCATGGAAGCGAATGTCGCGCTGATCTACGTCCATCATCACTCCAAAGGTAATCAGGCGGGAAAAAATTCGCTTGATCGTAGCTCGGGCGCCGGATCCTGGAGTCGCGATCCTGACGCCGTACTCGATCTGACTGAGCACGACGATTCGACCAAAGAGGAAAAGATTTTTACGGCTGAGCTCACGGTTCGCGACTTTGAGCCGATCAGTAATTTCGTCGTTCGCTGGAAATTCCCGCTTCTAGTCCGTGACGAAGAGGGTCTTGATCCTGAGGATTTAAAGCAGCCCAGTAAAGGTGGACGACCGAAAGCTAACGCAAACGAAGCGGTGCTGACCGCGCTACGAGTCGCGGAATGCTTCGGTGGTCTACCCGCCTTAAGAGCTAAGCAGATCGCTCAAGCCAGCGGATTGTCGTCTCGATCGATTCAAACCGCGCTCAAGGACTTGGTCCCCGTTAAAGTCGTGAAGAGCGCGATCGTCAAATGGGGCTATCAACTGAGCGTCGCAGAACGGGCTAAACTGCCGCCGCTCGCCGAAGACGATTCCGACGAAGCCCAATCCGAAAGAAATGGAGACTCCAAATGACTCCGCTGATTGAAAACCGCGCAAGCTCTTTTCGCATTTTGTCAGGTTGCGGGGAGTCTCTAAAACCGTACGCGCAAAAACCCTTAAAGAAGGGTTTTTTGCGCGGTACCGAGACGACCCCTCAACCTTCAAGCTCGCAAAAACTCTTTTTTCGCGAATTAGGGTTTTTGCGCGGTTTGAAGGAAACACGCCTGCGAGCAGTGGCTCGTAACGAGCGCGAGCGAGCGGCATAATTAACTAACCGTATTATGAACGACGTCCCGGTCATAGGCGCGAGCAGTGCTACTAGGGGAACTACCAAGCGTATTTTCATTGTTTCCGACCCGTGCTAGGGTCGAACCTGTCCTTCGAGCCTCACGTTTTTTTAGGTGTGAGCCCCAGTTGCTCAGCTACCGTCTGCCGGTCAAGGTATGCGTGTTCCGAGCGGATCTTATCGCCCTCAACCTGAGTGAAGCTAGCCACCGGATAGGCGACGGTGCGACCGGTAGGTGGGGTGCCATCCATAAACGGACCGGTGTGTGTAGCGTGTAACATCATTTGGGTGGCGACCAAGCCTCCTCCAGTGTCGCCGCTACTAGTCACCTCGAGCCGCATGTCGGGATAAGCTGTAAACACCGATTTAGCCCAATCGGCAATGGCTTGTCCCTTCAGAACGTGGCCGAAGCGGGGGGTATGGTAGGTTCCGCCTTCAGCATATAGGGCGGCAATGGCATCGGGATCGTGCCTGTTCCAGGCATCTATGGAGCGTTGTACCACTTCTAGAGCATTCATTGTTTTCTCCTGGGAGTTTAGACTAGTCGTCGCCGACGACCTACCGCGGAATTTCTTCAGGCTCCAGGAACCTCCGTGTCGCGAGGGGTCAGAGGGGAATGCCTTAGTCGAGGCCTCTGAGCGACATCCAAAGGAACGCCTCTATCTATTCGGCGTCAATTAGAGACTTCGACATCCGGAAGATGTTTGAACGACTCGCCCGTTGCGGATTATTACTCTGGGCAAAGTCGCCAGATGGCTTGAGTTTAGCCAAGCCGGTCGCATGACGCGACCATCCGGAAGGGCGAGCGACTTGGTTGACCCGGGTGCGTATTTTTCAATCGATCGATAACGCAAAATCCGATCGGGACGCCGAGCGTGGAAAACATGAATTCCGAGAAAAGATCCTAACCGATAGAAAGAGAAAATTCGAATGAGTAAAAATAGAACCGAGACCAGTACGCTTGCGTCAGAACCAAGCGAGCCGCCCGAACCGACCGACGCAGAGCTGCTCAAAAATTTCAAAAGTCGCTTTTCCGGTATGGATCCGAACGCGTGGGTCGGTCCAGGGAACGCGCGCGAGCCGATCCATCAAAAGGTCGAGCGCGAGCGGAAACTGTTCCTTGAGCAGCAACGCGCCATGCTCGCGCAAGCGCGCGCCGAGCGGGAACGGTTCCGCGCCGAAGGGCAGCGCAAAACGAACGCTCTTGAGCGCGCCAGGGCGGGCGAAGCGCGCGCCAGGCTAAAAGAAGCGGCCGACGCCTATCAGCGCTGGTGGAATCGGCAAATCGAATTGGAGCGCGAGCTGGCGAGCTGCGAACAGAAGCTCGCAGATCTATTGGCCCAGCAGCCGGCCGAAGCCGATCTGGCAAAATTGCGAGCTCGTTCGGTCGAGATTGGCGACGCTCAGTTGATAACGAACGCGCTGAAGAGTCAGCTCATAAGCTGGGCAATAGCGAAGAGCGAACCGCTCGACGTCCTTAGTAAAGCGATTAGCGAAGCCCAAGGCGAGTTGATCGTTCTGCATCAGAGCGAACGCGGGCGCCGGACTCAAGCGGCGCAAGCCGAGCTAGAGACCCTCATCGATCCGAACCAGCTACGCCTGATCGCGCCGTATAATATCGCAGGGCTTGAGGTGATCGCTCAGGCGGCGCGTAGCGTGCTCGAGCTCGATCAAGCCGTCGGATACTCGGGCGGTCGTTATACGTGGAGGTATTCGGTCGGCGAGGGCGAGCTGCTCGCTGCGATCGATCGATTAACCGAGCTTCAAGAGTCGCTCGCACCGTTACTCGAATCCGTATAAGAAGAAAAAACCAAATCTACTAAAGGAAAATACTATGCCTCAAACAATCGAAATTACCTTGGAGGATTCCGAATACTCCGATCTGCAAAGCATCGCCGAAGAAATGCTCAAGGATCCGCCTGACGCCGCGCACGATCTATTGGTCGCCGCGATCGCCGATCGAATGGCTAAGTCAGCGAGCGCCCGAGCGCGCAGTTTTAACCGGGGCGTTACGACCGTACGCAAACGAGCGTCATTTGCGGATACTGCCGTTGCCAAGTTAAAACAAATCAATCAGTCGACTTATCCGGCTCGCCAGCGGCGAAACCTTTAACTTTAAGCGCGCGGAGCGAGTTCTAAAACTTGATCCGCTCGTATACAAGCTGCGAAATACGTACCTAAAAAACGAAGATCAGCTCTGAGACTTGATTCTAGTCTATACAAGCTGCGAGTGACGTTTAAACGCTCGTACGCGCGTCGAGCTCCGCTTCCGCTATATCGATACTCTCCGACCCCTCAAACGCGCGCTCGCGCTGAATGTGTACGCTCGTTCGCTCGAAATTTAGTGACTCCGATGAAAGAAGACTCTAACAATTCAAACTCAGCGGCTATACGACAGACGGTCTTAAGTAAATTTGCCGATTCCTTTGTCCCCCTAAACTTTGTTCGTCTGGTCTGGGCGAGCGTCTATCAATCGGAACTGCACAATATTCCCGCTGAGGAAATCGCTCGAGTCTTGGATGGCGAGATCGTTTATTCGGTTAATCAGGATTTCGTCGATGAGGTCTTTGATAAACTATATTTCCTAAACGCTTTTCCTCTGTATCTACAACCGCCGATCGTTGAAGACGTCCTGTATCGTCTGGCGGAATGGCTGGATAAGAAGAGACTTGAAAAGACTGTACCGAACGAACGATTTTCTGCGCACATTCGTGAGTTGGAGAAGAAGTGGACTAGCGAAAGTCCGAAGGATACTTAATCCGCTGCTCGAGCTCCGCCGCCGTAAAGACGTGCTCGCCTTCGAAGTGTCGAGTCAACAGACGCGCAACGAACGCGCCCTCGCGCAGTCCTTCGCGCCTGGCTTGCGCTCGAACCTTCTACGCTAGCTCGATCGGTAATCGCCAGCCGGTCAGATTCGTATCGACTCGATAACGAGCAAAACAGATTTCTGTTTCACTCGTTTTTCTTTCAGAATGAACCGGCGACTGATCTTCGCGAGCGTGCGGATCAGACGATGACTCCGAATCAATCATGGCGCGAGTGAACGATTGCTCTTCGATAAGAGTATCGCGACGCCAAGTCAGTCGTCAATACGTGGGACTACATGCGTGTAGTCCCGTGAGGCACATGCATGTGCCTGTTGCCACGACTCGCAGCTACATACATGTGGTCGCCGAGAATAGAATACCGTCGCCACCCCCCGGGGGATTAAGTTTTAGGAAAATTTTTAACGCTAGCCGAGCGCGCGGAGCCCAAGAATATCGTTAGGTGTCGCCCGAACAAAAACCCGTTTCGTTTCGCAAGTAGCGTCCCCCCAGTCGCTTTCCGTTCTCGAGAGAAATTCCAAGCGAAATCTTTTTCCGTTCGAGCAGTAAAAAAGCGAAGCGCGCTTTCACAGTTCGTTTCGCTTTGATAAAGTCGAACTAGCGGCCCCGAGCTCGCCAAATGAGAGTCCATAGCAATATTGTTCTCTTTACGGTAGGACCGGCCCAATCCAATGGCGACCACGAGCGACGCGCAGAAAGTCAGCACGGTAACGACCAGCCAGCTAGCCAAGATCCTGCTGTTGAGTGAGCGCCGGATCCAGCAGCTCGTTCGCGCCGGGATTTTAAAGCACGCGTTCGACGAGGATGACGGTCGCGAGTTGCGCGGCCGCTTTCAAGCGATCCCCAACGTTCAAGGCTATATCCGGTTTCTACGCCAGGAGTTAGGCAGCGACGACGCGACCGAGACTCGGTTCTTAGATGCGCGCAGCCGCCGGATGATCGCCATGGCCGAACGCGAAGAGCTCAGCTTAAAAGTGCTCAAGGGCAAACTACATCGGGCCGAGGACGTCGAGTTTCTGATGACTAACCGCGATACCGCGATCAAGTCGCAGGTCTTAGCGCTGCCCAGTCGGACGGCGCGATTACTTATCGGTAAGACCGATTATCAAGAGATCTACAATCTGTTGATGGCCGAAGTGGTCGCGCTGCTCGAGAACCTTGCCGGGTACAACCCGCATCTCTTCCACGAGCTTAACGAAGAGTATTTAGCCAAGCTCTTTCCGCCAGCGCCAGCGGTGCCAACCAACGGTGACAGCGAGGAAGCTGAACGTGTCGACGAGACCGGAGCGACCGAGTCCGACGGCAGCGAGTAATTCGAGCATGTTACAGAATGCCGTCAAGTATTTCGAAGGGGGTAAAGGCTCCTCGCGCGATCAGAGCCGAAAACCTAGAGCAGATTTCTGTTTACCGGCTCGCCTGCGATCCACTTGCACCCGACGCCGAGTGCCTGGCTCGCTTTCCTAAGCATCGTTTCTTTTGCTTCGGGTAGTTCCTCGCCTTCGATAGATTCGACCCAGACGCCGAGACCTTCGAGATTGTAGTTATGTAGCTCATCCATGTAGACGGCCCGATCGCCGTCGAGCGTCACAAGTAGCCAGCTCTTTCTTACGTTTGCCATCGCTGAGAGACTCTCTTCTACCAGCTTCGCCGACTTATACGCAAGCGTAACGCAATCAAAGACGCCCGGCTTAACCAACTCGAGCCGAAGCGGTTCGAAACAATCGCAGCTCGTGATCGATATTCCGCTGTACTTTTGTCTACACTAAGTAGACATTTGTATATCTAGAGAGAGCTCTAGCCCACCGCTCGATCGGGACGCGTATCGAGTCTAGCGACAGAGCCGCCCCGGAGTGAGATCCGGCCAGAGAGCGACGAGACGCCGTAAAAAAGAACAGAGCTTTCTCTAGTCTCTTCTTTCGTTCTCTCCAGCAAATTTTGTCTACCACATGCCAACCTTTAAAAAAAGTGAAAGGAAACCCTACAAGTGAAAACCAAACCATCATCTAAGACCAAGATAGCGCTAGAACCAGGCATCATGCGTCTACTTACTGCGGAAGAGCGACGCGACTTAAATCATCTCGAAACGATTATCCAGAACGGCTGGAAAGTCTTTCTTCAAGTCGGTGGCGCGCTTATCGAGATCCGCGATCGCAAGCTCTATCGTGCGCAGTATAAGACCTTCGAAGCGTATCTGAAAATCCGTTGGGGACTCTCTCGTCCACGCGGCTATCAACTAATCGACTCAGCGAATCTCGCAAAAGAGCTCGGTAACGCGAACGAGCCACCACCCAATAGCGAACGTGTCGCACGCGAGCTCGGCAAGTTTCCGTCGGATATGCGTAAATCGATCTGGCGCAAAGCGCAGAAAATCGCAGGCGATTACGTGAAGGTTAACGTCGAAGACGTACGCCGAGCGGCGACGAGCGTCGAAGGGGTTAGCTCGATCGTCCGCGATCGACAGCTCGCGGAAGTCGTTCAGCGCTTCGAGAACGCGCGCCGACTTCTCGCGCTCTCGATTAGCTTCGACGAGCTCGACGAGTCAGCGCGTAAGCGCATCGGCTCGCTACTCTCCGAGATCACGCAGCGAGTCAGCGCGCTAAGCGAGCAAGCAGCGAACGCGAAACAGAAACCTGTTACAAGTTCAAAACCGAAAGATAATCCGACGTCGCAAAAATCGGATAGCGCGCGTCCGCCCTTACTTCTGGTCGGTGGCTACGAGATCATCGATCCGCCGATAAGTTGGCAGCGTGACGAGAAAGTTAAAACGCTGGTTAGCTGCTCGAGGTGCGCTAAGCCGGTAGTCGGCGTCTTAGCGCTACCCGAGATCGTGGGTGGTAAAAAGCGCAACGATCCCAAGCGACCCGTAATTACCTGCGAGTGCAAGCCCGCGATCGAGCGCGAGTTTAAAGATCTCGCGTAAGCGTTCGCGAGCTCGTCTACGCTTTCGTCTCGCGAGCGATGAAGATCCGAGCTCGCGCTCGCGTAGCGCTCGACGACGCGCGGCGCGCTCAGCGCGCTGGCGCAAGCGATCGCTCGAGGGGTAAGATAGCGCTCGAGCTCGAAAAACCGCTCTAGAGCGATCGTAGCGCGTTCGCGCTTACGCGCTCTGGGGATACGAGCCATCCTGTAGATCGATCTCCGCGCGAAAGATCTCGCGCTCCTTTTCGGTCGCTAATCTCCATCCCCGTCGCAATTGACTGAGACCGCCAACGGACTTCGACGGATCACAAAGACGAAGCGCCGCCCGTACTGAAAGTTTCCGCTCGGCGATCTGTTTTAGAAGCTCAGGCGCGAGCCGCGCGATCTTATCTAATCGTCCTTGAGAGCCACAACTAATTCCGTTCTTTTTCGCTCGTTGCGCTTGACCAAAAGAGTTATCCAAGACGATCGAAGTAGAAACATCCAATAGTCTGTAAACCTGGGTTATCGTATCTCGCTGAATAATACCTTTAGCTTCCCAGCGTTTTAGATAACGGTGTAAGCTCATACGAGGAATTTGAATCGTTTGTTGGATTTCGCTTAAGGACAGTCCCGCTGGCGACTTCTGAAATATAGCTAAGAGAGCCGCAGTCCATTTTAGTTTTGGAGCACGTTTAGCCATTTGACCAATCGATGGATCAGTCGCCGCTACGACTAATCGCTGACTGGCGATCTGTCTGAGAGTACGAGTACTATGTTTCCCATACGATATAAGAGGAATGGTACGTTCTTGCTCTGGCTTAATCCACAGACATTCTTGGCGTAGACTCTTCGCGTTAGTTTGCGCGTATCCGACGGCGATCCTCCAATCGCCGTAGAGCTCTTTATAGAGCTCGCTCGGATTAGCTGAGAGTACGACGGATCCGCGCGTACGATGAAGCACCGCCGCCAGCGCCCGATGGGACGCTTCGTCCATCATTTCGTGCTCGTACAGATGCCCCCGTCGCGGACCATAATAAGGTGGATCAACGTAGTGTAGAACGTTCGGTCCGTCGTAATGCTCGATAATCTCGAGCGCGTTGCGATTCTCGAAAATAACGCTCTTGAGACGCTCAGCGACTTGCTCTAAGTCCTTTTTTCGTTTCTGAAAAACGAGCGCGACCGTACGCCCCTTCTTATCAATTCGAGTTTGTCGACGAAAAGAGTTACCGTTGGCCGCCGGCCAGGTCGTGTTGTTATGTAAGAAAAAGCGAGCAGCGATCTCGATCGGATCGCGGGTCGGCGTCGGATCGCGGAACGGCGAATAGAAGAGCGCATCGATTCGCTTAATTAGCTTTTCGGGTCGACTGGCCAGCACTTCGAAGAAATGAACCAGTCCGCCGTCGCGATCGTTAAAGATCTCCATCTTAGCTGGCGGCTTAGCGATTAAGACTGCGCCCGAGCCGCCGAAGGACTCGATATAGATCTCGTGCGGTGGTAAGTGCTCGACGATCCACTGGGCTATACGAGCTTTACCTCCCGCGATATTAAGAATCTGCATCGGTAGCCACGTTGGTTTAAACTATCGAAACTCGAACTCGTCGACGTTTTCGAAAAAGAGCTCTTCGCGTTCTTGATGCAGGCTGGCGGCGATCTGGTTTTTTACTAACTCGATCGGACAACTCGCGCGCAGCTCTTTATCGACCAGATCGAGTAAGTACGGGATCTCGTGTCCGATATGATCGAGCGCGCAATCAGCCGCTAGCGCTCGAATCATCGTCGAAAAATCTTTCCGATGAACCTCGAATCCGTACGCTTGCTTAGCGGGCTTAAAGACGCCGCGATAAATGTGCGGCGCGACTTTATCGAGAAATTCTCTATCGATATGGCCCGCTTGCGCGCCGGAGTGTTCTTCCTCGAAATGTTCGAATAAGCTTTGCGCGATATAGAGCTCGCCCGCTTTAAGAACGCTGCCGTAGGCAGCCAGCCGTTTGGTCGCGCGTAGATTCTTAATGACGCCGATTAGTTGTTTCTGGGCGAAGAGTTCGGTATATAAGTCGACCGCTACCCCATAGGATAAAAGCCATTCGTAGACGATTGGGCCGTCGCAAAAGATATAGGGTTCGCTCAACCCGAGCGCGTGCCGCGCTTCCAGAAAGCGCATCACTGCCGTCTGCGAGATTCCGCTATAGAGAAACTCGTGCTGAGTCCGAAAAAAATCCGTTTCGTTACTAACTTGGTCGAGCTCGAGTCGGGTCGACCAATAAGCGAGATCGCTCAACAATTGTCGTTTGTGCGAGACGCTTCCCACCGCTACGCAAACCGCTTGTCCGATCGCGTACTGCTGTAGAGGTAGAACGGTGGCGCCGTCGACTGCCGCGACTTCGCCCCTTAATAACTCGGGCGCGGCCGCTAGAGCGCCGAAGCCAAGCCTATGTAATCGAGCGGTCCCATCAGGCAATGGATCGTTCGCTTCGATCCGTGCTCGCAACAGATTGCGTAAGCCTTGCGCGTTCGAACTGGTCTGCATCGCGACGATATCGCGATCGATATCGCCGAAGGTGCGAACGAATTGGTCCGGTGAGATTTTTTGCAGCTTATCGATGAGATCGTAGAATTTGGGCTGGCTCATAACTCGGAGAGCGGCTTGGTTCGACGCCGATTATCGGGTCGTTCGAGCTCGAACGGACTCGGGGCCATCTGGGCGAAGAGGACGGCGCGCGATTCGAAGAGCTTCACTAACGCTTGACCGGTACCGAGTTGCAGCGCCTGCGCAGCGTAAGCGTCGCCGCCGAAGTTTTGCGTCGCTTTTTTCGCCATCGCCAGACTATTTTGCCGCATCACGATGAGCGAACTAAGATTGTTAAATACGCCGTCGGGAATCTGATCGATATTCTGGATTAAGAGTACGATCGAATGCTCCTTCGAGCGGCCTTCGCGCATCACTCGGTTAAACTGATTAATCAGACTCCCGGCTTGACTAGAGGTGTTATCGAAGATCCGGTGGGCTTCATCGATGAACTGAATCAGACCGCTTACGCCTCCTTTGAAATTGCCTTGGACGCAATAGCGATGAGCGACCCGTAAAAAATAACCGACGATGATCGCGTAATCGTTATGGCTGATACCCGGATCATAGGCGATATGAATGACCCGTCCGGCGCGCGCGATCGTTTCCAGATCGAAATGTTCGACTCGGATTTGTTTCGGGCTATTGGGTACGTTAACCGTTTGGCCGATTTTATCGAGCCAGACCGGGACGCGATCGCGTCGCCGGACCTTACTCAAAATCGCTGCTCGCGTCTTCTCATGGATCTTGCCGTCAGGATTTTTATCAACGTAAGCGACGATATCAGCGACGCTATAGATAGCGCGTTCGCCCCGTTGTTGCCGAATTTGCTCAGCAGCGGTAGCGAATTCTTCGGCTTGATTTTCTTCGTCGCGCCGGAAAATGAGATAAGCAAGGCTAGTCGGCAAAAAATCGCTCGCATTCAGCGAGATAATCCGATCGACCGCGCGCGGATCGCAGGCTCCATAAAAGCCGATCGAATAAACGTCGCTTAACCCGCTCGGGCGCAATCCGCACGGCGCAAAGAGCGGCCATAGATCTTTGACTCGGCCATCACTGTTCGCTTCGCGCATTCGAGTGTAATCGGGCTTGACGTCATGTACCAGTACACAGCGATTCAAGTTCACTCCTTGCTTAACCAAGTTAGCGCCGATATTGCTTTTGCCGCAGCCGATTGCTCCGGCGACACCGACATGGGTATTAAACAGATCAGCGGTAAAACAGAGCGGCGCGTTACTGACGTTAGTGATGAGTCCGATCACGTTCGATTTTTGCGCATCGTCGTTAAACTGCGGCACGTTAAGATATTTAAATAGATCGGCTTGGGCGACAGTCGTTACGCTGGCAGCCGGTCGCGGACCGACGGTTGCGGTTTGAATTGTTTCTTTATCGGTTATCTCGCCCAAGAGCAGCGTACGATAGAGATAGCGACTCTCGATCGAGCGAATATCGGAATAGCTCTGGGCGAGCTCGAGTCCGTGTAGAATAGTCGGATCAAGCGGATCGCCACCCATCGCCGGTAGATTCCGGGCGCGCTCGACCACTTGAGCGAGCCAACGTTTTTGGTTGATCCGATTAGCGATTAAAACGTAATCGAGCATTCGGATGAGATCATCGTTTTCGGCAATGATCGTCACGTAAGCGAGATCGGAACTGGTACCATCATGGATTATATGCATACCGCTTCATTCCATCCCTTTTGCCCGAAGCTCTTTGATTTCGTCGCGTATTACGTCGAGCTGTCTCCAGATGTTACCGGTAAGCTCGCGAAGTAGCGCGAGATCCGAACGCCGCTGAGACGACGCGTTTGCTCGTAATTGCAGTTGGGAGATAAGTTCGCGCGCTGGGCTCAGCAAGTCAGAGAGATGACCGACGAGTAGTTCCAGACGTATAATCGGGTCTAACTGGCTATGATCGATCGGAGTTTGTTCTTCAGCGTTCATTCGATTCCTCCTTCGCGCGCGGCGGCGAGTTGTAGATCGCGCATATACATCGCGTCGCCGACGGTAAGCTGAATCGCATCCGAGATCGCTTCGAGATGTTCGGGCTTAATCTCGTCAACCTCCTCGATCGCCTGAACAGACGCGTAGTTCGGAAAATGAACTTTAAGATAAGCGTGTAATGTTTCGATATCGATTCCCCGAACCGTAACGACCTCTATCGTCTGACCGGTATCGATTATGCGCCGTAGTAACTTCTGGCCGTAGATAATGCCAAGCTCGTCGAAAATGACGACGTTCGGATTTTGATCGGGATAGCGTTCGAGATTTCTCATCGCTTTTTGATTCTCCATTGCGTTTTCAGACCGTACGAACGTACTAGCGTACGAACGCGGGAGAGTAAAGAAAGTTTGGAATTTACGTTACTTTTCAGAGCGGGTAATGTTTCGGAACGAACTAGAGCGCTCGAGAGCGAAATGAAAGCGACTAAGAAGAAAACTGGCCGTGGTGGTGCGCGCAAGGGCGCTGGCCGGAAGAAACGCGCTGGCTGGAAACAGGGAACGGTCTCGATGCCCGACGCAGCGTGGAAGGGCGTTAAACGGCTTGCGGCCCGACGAAAGAAAAGCGGTGAGAAGAACGTTTCACCGGGTTCAGTCGCAGGGGAGCTCGTAAATAGCGCGCTCGTCTACTTCGGTCTCGAAGAGGATAAACACGCCCAGCTCGAAGCAATCGCGAAAGAACGAGGGATCTCGTTCGATGCGGTCGTCGGCGAAGTAATCAGCATGTTTCTCGAGGAGCGGCGTCAGCCGTAGTGATATCGACACTGCTGAAAAGTGATGACGCCTTTATCGACGTGATAGACCAGTCGATGCTCTTGCGTGATTCGGCGCGACCAGCAATTACGATATTGGTCGAAGCGTAACGCTTCAGGCTTACCGATCCCGCGAAAGGGATCCGCTTCGATCGCGACTAGAAGCCGATTAATTCTGGCGGCGATCTTACCGTCGGTCTCCTGCCAATACTGATAGTCCTCGTCAAACTGCCTGGTCGTCTGAATCGAGAACTTAGCCACGCTTCGACTTGATCAGCTCTTCGACGCTTCCCCAGCGGGTAGTCCGTCCCTTACGAGTGTCCGCGAACGCTTCTTTTAAGCGCTTCGCGTTCGCGGACGAGCCGAGCAAGTGCGCCGTCTCGGCGTACTTGCGATACTCGCGCTCCGCTTTCATAATTAAGCCCTTAAGAACCTCGCAGTAATGCGCGAGGATGCCGTCTATAACCGGATCATTCATCCTTTCGCTCGTACTCCAGCTATTAAACATCTCGCTTAACTGCTCGCGCATTTGTTGCCAGACATTTACCGCATCTTTGAGTGACATCTCGCGCGTCAAGACTTCGGTTACTTTGTAATAGGCGACTACTTGACCCGGTGCTTCTAGCAGTCTGTCGCGTAGCTCGCGAAGTTTTGCCGCTTGCTCCCTTTTCCCTTTTCCGAGTCTTTGGATCGCTAGGTCCAGCTCGACCGTCTCGCGTCCCAGTTGTTTAATATCTTCGAGTCCGGTCTCCATTTTCGTATACACACAAAGCGTAGCGCTTAGCCGCTCGCGAGTAAAAGCGAAATACGTTACGCTCTAGGGGAGTCACGAAGACCGAGCTCGTCTACGTCCCGCTCGACGACGCGCGCCTCTCCGCGCTCGCGCAAGCGAGCATAGAAAGCGGCCGCTGAGTTCCTCTCGGACGAGCGACGTGAGCGGGCATAGAAAGTTATCAAAGTTATCAAAAAATGGTCGTTTTCGCGCGATTTCTCGCTTTTTGTTGCGAGAATCGTAACATTCGAGAAGCTGTTATTCTCTTAGCGTAAGTCGTTCGTATCGAGCGCGAAAGCGCTTAAATAGAGCGGTGAGGGCGGGATTCGAACCCGCGGAAGCCTTTTGGACTTCAACGCTTTAGCAAAGCGCCGCTTTCGACCGCTCAGCCACCTCACCTGAAGTCGAAGAAGGCCAAAGGCTATATCCGGGAACCGGAGGCGGTCAAATGTTGAATTAGGAGTCAGGAGTCAGAATTCAGGAGCCAGGAGCCGGCAACATCCCTCCTGGCTCCTTGGATTTTTCTGCAACTTTATCGTTTGGCCCAGTGTCCTCTGATTGAAAGCACAAGGAACCAATCATGAGTACAAACATCATCCCATTCCCAACGCCGGCGACCGAGAGCGCCATCAGAAGGTCCTGGATACCTTTTCAAAATACGAGCCGCTCTGATCTGATCGATTCAGCGCTCGCCCTCTGGCTCGGTGTCTGGGCTTTTTACGCGGCGTGCGTCTGTGTTCGAGCCGCCGCCGATTTCCTGGTTTAAACCGCTGATCGCTTCCTGATAAGATGGTCACGGCTGCAACATTGAACTTACTTGAAACGGTAGATCGGCTGACGGATTGCAGCTTCGAAAGGTCCATGGAGGAGGTCGAGGAATTTGAAACTTTCGTTCGGAATTACCAAAATATGGTCTTCTCCGTGTCAGCGCGTATCGTCGGAAGCTTGACCGACGCGGAAGACATCACCCAAGAAGTCTTTCTCAAAGCGTACGAACGCTTTCAGGAATTGCGCAATAGCCCGACCGCCGGCGGATGGCTCAAGACCGTCTCGACCAACCTCTCTATTAACCACCTGAACCGCTATCGAGCGCGGTGGCGCTTCTTCTCCGAGCAAGAGAAACCAATCGAAATCGCTGCCGAAGCGCCGGCAAAGAGCGACCGGCAAGAGATGCTGGAGCTCGCTCTCGGCAAACTGCCTGACTCTCAAAGAGTCCCGCTGGTGCTATTTCATTTCCAGGAAATGAGCTACGACGAAATTGCAGCGAAGCTGGGAATATCCTTGGCCAAGGTGAAGACCGACATCCATCGAGGGAAAGAAACTTTAAGAAAGATGCTGACCAAATGAGCGATCCAAATGAAGACTGGCTCGATCAAGAGCTGAAGAAGCTTAAAGATCTTCAAGCGCCAGAAACAATTGTCCCAAATGTTATGGCGCGCGTGCGACTGAAGGCAAAATACCGATGGCAAACGCGCTTTTTCCATTCATTTCTGCTCGGGCTCGCAGTGGCTTGTTTGCTTGGGTTGCTCGTCGTTGATCCTGTGCGTTTTTTCTCCGAGTTACTTGCTGCTTCGCACGCGCTGAAGCTTTTCTCACTGATCGCCGAAGCTGTTTGGACGTCGCTCTTTGAAGCAAAGGTATTCCACCTGCCAATCGGGATTCTCATCCTTTCGATCATCACACTTAGCTACGCCCTTCTGGTCGCCGCGGCTTCTACTGTGCAGCGTTTGGCTATTACCCGAAAATGAAATTCTTCTTCCAGAGTTTTCTCGCCGCTCTATTGCTGAGCCTGTATGGCTCAGCCACAGCGGCCGAAGCTCCACACGATACCGCACAGGCTTGCTGGATCGGGTCCGCTCACAAGATCGATGTCGGCAAGATTATTAACAAAGCGCTGGCGAACCAGTTCTTGGTCCAAACCAATGACTCGGAGGATGATGAGAATAGCGCGACACCTACGCCAAAGAAACATGGCCATCACCATTCCCATAAGGACAGTAAAGTCATCGCAGGAAACAGCTACGAATTGCCAAAGGGTGAGAGCGAGAATCAAGACGTTGTTCTGCTTGGCGGCAAAGGAACGATTGAAGGAAATATCAACGGAGATCTCGTGTTGCTCGGCAGCGAAGCCACATTTGCCGGCAATGTGAATGGTTCGTTGGTGGTGATCGGTTCCAAGTTGAGAGCTGAACCTGGCGCGCACGTGAATGGCGATTTCGCAAACATCGCTTCCAACGTTGTTGATTCGAAGAATATCTCGGTGACTGGAGAAAAGGTAGATTTAGGGAGGATTGGCGTTGTCCCGGTCGCTCCTTTCTTCAAAGAGGTGATATCGAATGTCTTTCTTGTGCGGCCGATGTCCCCGACCTCCGAGTTCTCCTGGGGGCTCGCCGTCTTGGGATTAGCTTTGTGCCTATTCCTAGGCTGGCTATTTCCACAAACATTTGTAGAGACCGATACGATCCTGCAAAAGCGTCCGGCACCAGCATTTCTAACCGGTCTGGCGGTGATCCTCGGCGGCGCAGTGTTGTCAGCTCTCCTTGTCATCACCGTCATTGGCATTATCGCGCTTCCGTTCCTGGGCATCGCCTGGTTCATCCTGGATTTGTTCGGGAAAACCGCGGTCTCATACACCATCGGCAAGCGAATCTTTCCGAATGCCGCCTCTCATGGGCACGCAACCCTCGCCTGGATTCTAGCAGGGACGATTGTCCGTCTGATCCTGTACTGTATTCCGGTTGTTGGATTCATTGCTTGGGGAATCGTTCTGTTGATTGGTGCCGGCAGCTTTGCAATCTACCTGGTTGAACGCTATCGGCCGGCAACGAATGGGCGGCCTCTTCCTCCGTCTGCCCAGCCGGGAACAGCAACCCCGCCGGTAACTCATTCGACCCAGCTGGCTCTTGGCAGCGTTGAGCCGGTTGTAGCTTTGACCTTACCGAAAGCTCAATTCGTGCCGCGCCTCGGAGCGAACCTGATCGATCTAGTTGTTCTCTACGCTGTTCTCTCAAGCCTGCACCTGACTCGGGTCACACTCTTAGTGTGGGTTATCTACCGGTTTGGGATGTACGTCTGGAAGAGTGCAACACTTGGCCAATTGGTCTTGAATCTACGGATTCAGAAATCGAACGGCGCCACACTGGTCGGTGATTACTCAACGTCCGCTATCCGGGCGCTAAGCGGTCTGATCTCTTTGATTCCGCTCGGACTCGGTTTCATCTGGATCCTTTTCAGCAAAGATCTCGATGCATGGCACGACAAGATCAGCAACACTCATGTCGTGCAATCGCATCCGGCTGTCGCTCATCCGCCATCAGGCCAAGCACCCGCGACACAGCCGCCCTCACCTCCACCATCAGCGCCTCAACCACCAGAACCGCCTCCCCACTCCGACTCCGGAGAACCCAGGTCTTAGAGCGAACCCGGAAAGCCAATCTCGCCCCGAGGTAGGTGTTGAGATAAAAGTGCGGCAGCTGCCGGCGGTCGACCGGAGAAGGATTTGCGTGGCGGCTGGAGTTGAGGCAATAAGAGCTGCGCTCCATGGCACGCGCTTTACCCCGACGACGCCAATCAAAGACCATCGGTTCTCGTGCGCGAAAGTCGCGCGAGCGGCAGCAATCGAGCCGTTGGGAGTTCGGTCGTTCGAGTGGTTCTTTTGGCCGCCGCTTTGTCTACGCATTTGTTGGGTTCGGCGCCGTTCTTTTCGGCGCGGTACTGCTCTTGCTTTTGATCGGAACTGGACTCGACGATCTGAACCCGCCAAACAAAGTCTTGGAGCTGACCGATCAAGATATCGATCCCGAAACCACTTTCGCGGAAAAGAATCTTCTCAAGCAAAATCAGATCGACGCGCGCCTGGCGGAAGCTCTTTGGACGGACGCACGGGAACAGCTCACCGGGTCTGCGCTGCAGGAAGCGAAGCAGGCTCTGGTGAAAACCCAAACCTGCGCTCCATTGGAGCCAATCGTCAAACGTTGGGCTCAGGATTTCGAAACCGGCAAGGCGGCAGCGTACACGATCTGGGTAGCGGATGATGATCAACAGCAGGGAAATATGGTTGACCTGCGAGTTAACGGCGTGCCGTTCGGACATTATTCGATCGAAGCGAAGCGGTATGCGATCACTTTAGTCCAACGAAGTGGTGTCACGTTAAATATGCAGATCACGGGCGTGGTTGGGTCAAAAGGAGGAGCCGTCCTTCGCGCCGAAACGGCCACCAGCGCAGCTGGAACCAGGCACCTACGCCCCGGGAAGACTGATTTCTGGCAAATTGTCGTCAGGTAGATTCAGGTTGACGGTTTGCTGTTTCCTGTTTGCTTCGAATCCGGCTAAAATTTCCTGCCGACTTTTATCTTATCTTATGAAAACGTTAGCTGAGATTGCTAGTCATGTGGGGGGGAGCTTACACGGCGACGGCTCTGTGCAAATCGAGAGGATCGTTCACCCTTCGCAGGCGCAAGGGAATTCAGATCTCGCGCTAATCCTTTCTCCCAACGCGATTCGATTTCTGGAAAAAGCCAAGGTCTTCAACGTGGTTTTGCCTGCGGGACTTGAGGAAGTCCCGGTCCCAAACCGGATTGTAGTCGATCGGCCACGCCTTGTATTGGCCAAGCTGACACAATTGTTTGAGCGTCCGGTCTATATTCCATCCGGGGTACATCCGACTGCTGTGATTGATCCGACGGCCACCATTGGCAGCGACGTATGCATTGGACCGAACTGTTATGTGGGCCCGAATAGCAAAATCGGAGACAGGTCACGATTAGCGGCAAACGTCACGGTTGGCGCTGAAGTTGAGGTTGGGTGCGATGGGTTGATCCATGCGGGAACCTACATCGGAGACAGATCAAAGATCGGTGACCGTGTGGTTATTCAACCGAACGTTACCATCGGCGGCGACGGATTCGCCTTTGTCACGCCAGAGACCGGGAGCGTTGAATCGGTTCGCGCTACTGGCGAGGTTCGTCATTTCAACACCAACCTGGTTCGCATCTTTTCCCTGGGAAACGTGGTTATCGAGAATGATGTGGAGATCGGCGCAGGGACGTGCATTGACCGGGGCACTTTAGGAGAAACGCGGATCGGCGAAGGTTCGAAACTCGATAATCTCGTTCAGGTAGGTCACAACGTCACGATTGGGAAGAACTGTCTGATCGTGTCTCAGGTCGGACTTGGTGGCAGCTCAAAGGTTGGAGACCGAGCCGTTGTCGGTGGGCAGGCGGGGTTACCGGATCATATAACCATCGGGGACGATGCCGTTGTGCACGCTCAGGCTGGAATTACAAACAATGTACCGGATCGCAGCGTGGTGATTGGCTCACCCGCGCAGCCGAAACGCGATTTTCTGGAACGTGAAGTTTACCTGAAGAAACTACCCGCCCTGTCGAAGCAACTCAAAGAATTGAAACAGCAGATTGCTTCGCTGTCAGAGAGATTAGGCGCCTGAACCGGCCTGGTTGAGGTGTCGAGCAGGCGGCGGCTCGCTTTGCCAGTCTTTTCGGGGTCAGACGGCGGGGCCTGCCGGCCCTTAGTTGACACGCCCTCTTGACTGGATACCCTTGGAGGCTCTCATGAAAACGGTGATTTCAACCGCCGAAGCACCGGCCGCCGTCGGCCCATATTCTCAAGCAATTGGTTCCGGTCCATTGCTGTTTTGCTCCGGCCAAATACCGCTGGACGCGCGCTCTGGAGAGCTTCTGCAAGCGGATGTTTCGGCGCAAACCGAGCTCGTGCTCGACAACCTGGGCAATGTCCTCAAAGCCTATGGCCTTGGATTCCAGGACGTCGTTAAGACGACAGTTTTCCTTACTGATTTGGGGCAGTTCGCGGAAATGAATGCGATCTATGCAAAGTACTTTGGTGAGCAACCTCCCGCCCGTTCCACAATCCAAGTCGCAGCCCTTCCGAAGGGTGCTAAGGTAGAGATTGAGGCAATTGCCATAAAACCTTCCTGAGACCCAAGTGGCTGATCCTATCTTAAATACATTCCAAGAGGCCGGAGCGCTCCTGAACGGGCATTTCATCCTGAGCTCTGGTCTGCATAGCCGGCAATACTTTCAATGTGCGCTTGTGCTTCAGCATACGAGGCTGGCGGAAAAAATTTGCGGACAGCTCGCTGAGCGTCTTAGGCCGGTTGAGTGCGACAGCATCATTTCACCAGCAATGGGCGGAATTGTGGTTGGCCAGGAGGTCGGACGCCAACTCGGGAAGCGCCATATTTTTGCCGAGAAACAGGATGGCAAACTAGTGTTGCGACGCGGATTTACTATTGCACCGAACGAGCGAATAATCGTAGCGGAAGACGTCGTAACGCGCGGAACAAAGGTCCTGGAAACAATCGAGATTGTTCGAGCGTACGGCGGCAAAGCGGTTGCCGTCGGCTGCATTGTGGACCGCAGCGGCGATTCCAAGCCAGACTTTGGATGCAAATTCGTTAGCCTTGTGCGACTGAATGTCGAAGCTTTCGCTTCGGACAAGCTTCCTCCAGACCTGGCGGCGATTCCCGCAACCAAACCGGGAAGTAAATAGGAGATTTGTATGGTCAGCTGGATGTTGCGAAAGGTTATAGGTTCAAAGAACCAGCGCGAAATCAGGCGCATCCGTCCGCTTGTTGAGAAGATCAACCGCCTGGAGGAGCAGTTTCGGTCGTTATCGGATGATCAGCTCCGGGAGAAAACCGCGCAATGGAAAGACGAATTGTCGAAGATCGACGATCCCGATGCACTGGCGCTTCGATTGAATGAGATTCTGCCTGAGGCATTTGCTGCTGTTAAGAACGCAGCCCGTCGTCTGCTGGATCGCTCTTTGCTAGTTTGCGACCAACCGATCATCTGGAACATGGTCCATTTCGATGTCCAGCTGATCGGCGGCATTGTTTTGCATGAAGGAAAAATCGCGGAGATGGCGACCGGAGAAGGCAAGACTCTGGTCGCGACCCTTCCGATCTATTTGAATGCGCTGACTGGACGCGGCGTTCACCTGGTTACGGTGAACGATTACCTGGCGCGCCGCGACGCGGAGTGGATGGGCGAGATTTATAAGTTCCTGGGCTTGACCGTCGGTTGTATTCAACATGATCAGTCGCCGAGTTTGCGCAAAGAACAATACGACTGCGACATCACGTACGGGACCAATAGCGAATTCGGTTTCGATTATTTGCGCGATAACGGAATGGCGACCACTAAAGAGCAGCAGGTCCAGAGAGGATACTATTACGCTATCGTCGACGAAGTCGATTCCATCCTCATCGACGAAGCGCGAACACCGCTGATCATTAGTGGCCCGGCGACCGTCTCGTCTCACCAGTACGACAAGTTCAAACCATTAGTGGAACAGTTAGTCCGAAAACAGACGATGCTGTGCAATCGCCTGGTTTCGGAGGCGAAAGAACTGCTCGAGAAAGGCAATCTGGAAGAAGGAGGCCGCCTCCTGTTCAAAGTGAAGCTGGGGCAACCGCGCAACAAGGCGCTGCTCCGGATGATGGAAGACGCGGAAAACCGGAAAGCGCTCGATAAGTCGGAGCTTTCTTTCTATCAAGATTCCCGCAAAGACGAGCTGGTCGCCCTCAAGGAAGAGCTCTACTTCAGCATCGACGAGAAACATCAGGACGCTGATCTATCAGAGATGGGGCGGTCGTTTCTGAATCCGGATGACCCGAACGCTTTCGTTCTGCCAGACTTGATCACCGAGTTCACCGAGATCGATCTGGAACCCTCGCTAAGCCAGGCGCAAAAGGACGAAAGCAAGCGACAACGGCAGCAACATTGCGACAGCCAGGCGGAACGCATTCATAACATCGCCCAACTACTTCGCGCCTACTGCCTGTTTGAGAAGGACGTCGCGTATGTGGTGGAAGAGAACAAGGTAATTATCGTCGACGAACACACGGGCCGTAAAATGCCGGGACGCCGCTGGAGCGACGGCTTACACCAGGCGGTTGAAGCAAAAGAGGGTGTCCAAATCGATCGGGAGACGCAGACACTCGCTACGATTACCATCCAGAATTATTTCCGCCTGTACCACAAGCTTGCGGGAATGACCGGAACTGCAGAAACCGAGGCGAACGAATTCCATGACATCTACAAGCTGGATGTTGTGGTGATTCCAACAAACAGACCGGTCATTCGGAAAGATCACAACGATCGGATTTACAAGACTCGTCGCGAGAAATACAACTCCGTCGTTTCAGAAATCAGTTCCTGTTACGCACAGGGACAACCTGTGCTTGTCGGTACTGCCAGCGTGGAGGCTTCCGAGCTCCTTAGCCGCATGCTCAAACGGGAGAAGATCCCTCATAACGTTCTCAACGCCAAGTATCACCGGCAAGAAGCGGAGATCGTCGCACGCGCCGGCCAACGCGGAACGGTAACGATTTCGACGAACATGGCCGGTCGTGGAACCGATATCAAATTAGGAGACGGTGTACCGGACCTGGGCGGGCTGCACGTGCTCGGTACAGAGCGACACGAGTCTAGACGCGTTGACCGCCAGCTGCGCGGACGCTGTGCGCGACAAGGTGATCAAGGATCGTCGCGGTTCTATGCCAGCTTCGAAGATGATCTGATGCGAAACTTCGGAGCGTCGGAGCGAATGACCTCGATGATGGAACGTTTCGGGCTCAAGGAGGGTGAAGAACTGGAGCATCCGTGGCTCAATAAGAGTGTTGAAACGGCCCAAAAACGCGTCGAGCAGCGCAACTACTTGATCCGCAAACGGACATTGGATTTTGACGACGTAATGAACAAGCAGCGCGAGGTGATTTATGCGCTGAGAAATGAGACACTGGAGACCGCGGAGCCGCGGAAGCTCATTTTCGAAATCGTTGACGAAATCGTTCCGGTGAGGGTCCAGGATTTTCTCCAGGTGGAAGGCGACGAGCCGGATTATGACGGCCTGTTGCAGTGGGTAAATACAACCTTCCCGCTGGGACTCACACGTGTTTCCGCCAAGTTCGATTCTCGCTCGCCCGAAGAAAATTCACAGTTTCTAATCGATCGGATCAAACAGGCATATCAGCAAAAGGTCAGTCACGAGGAATCAGAAGCTGTCGCCGGGCTTGAGCGATATGTTATCCTGAATGCGATCGACCGCCTCTGGCAGGAGCACCTCTACGCGATGGACGGTCTGCGAGAAGGGATTTATCTGCGTAGCTACGGCCAAAAAGATCCACTGGTCGAGTATAAGACTGAAGCGTACGACATGTTCAGCGAGCTCATGGCGAACATAAAGAATGAAGTGCTCAGCAACCTGTTCCGAAGCACGACCAATCTGATGGCATTCGAGCAATTCTTGTCTTCGCTGCCCTTCAACGTGGGACAGCGTCTCGAAGGAGACCAGCGGGCTGCCGGCGGACCGCTCCCCGGGCGGGAAGAGATGGGATTCAGCCAGGATCAGAGGCAGACTGATGGCGAAGAACTTGAGCTGGTAATTCCCTCGGCCAGAAGGGAGTCGCCAAAGGTGGGTAGAAACGATCCTTGCCCGTGCGGGAGCGGCAAGAAATACAAAAATTGCTGTGGCCGCACGGCGTAACCCGGCTTTTTCGTCTGAAGCAGGCCATTCCCGGCCAAACCGGCGCGGTCAGACTTGTGGCAATTTCGGCACATTAATGGGTTGCCCAGCGTCCGCACCGGGATTATATGTCTTGGCATAACACGGGAGGCTACGGACGCAACAACGCAGCGAGTCCGGTATCTTCTATGGGTATTGGTTTCTGGTTTTTTCCTTAAACAAAGGGAAAACCGAAGTTGGGTGCTCGGCGTTGAACCGTTCGAGGTGCTTCCCGAGGTTACGGTGAAGGCCCTGGGTAACAAAGGGTCAGGGAACTGTTCTTTCTCAGAATGCGTAGTGCATGCCTTTCACCCGTAGCACATCAGAATTGTGTCCCAATGAAATCTCAATCAATGCATTACTCAGGTCGGCGATCACGCCGAGGACGTCGCAAACGCTCAGGTCGTGGACCGGCTCCAACCCCTGCAAAGCCAGTCAAGCTTACCTTTTGGCAGCGCGTAGTCGCCTATTTTAAGACTCCCGTGGCTCCGAAACCGGCCCAGGAAAAGCAAACTCAGACCGTTGCGCCAAAGGAGCGGCTCAGCCGGAAACCCGAACTGGTCGAGGTAACGTCTCCGAAGCTTTATGTAGGCAATTTATCGTTCGATGCGACGGAAAGCGATCTCTTCGAGCTGTTCAAGGGAGTCGGACAGGTTCGGAATGCTGAGGTGGTTTGCCATAAGTACACTCAGCGCTCGAAAGGCTTCGCTTTTGTTCAAATGTCGACTATTGACGAAGCCCGCCGTGCAGTGGCTGAGCTGCACGACAAAGAGTTCCTCGGTCGCAAACTGGTAGTCAGCGGCGCAAAGACCCCTGACATGGAACGAGCGGCCTAAGTGCAAATTATCTGAACCCGCGCTCAACATTATGAGCGCGGGTTCTTTGCGTTCTGCGCTTGATTGAAGCCCGATGCGATATGTCGTGATAGCCGGTGCGACCGGCGTGGGTAAAAGTGATTTTGCGATTGAAATCGCGCTTGCGCTCCGCACTGAGATCGTCGGGGCAGATGCCTTCCAAATCTACGCTGGCTTGGATCTTCTTAGTGGTAAGCCGTCTCTTGCTCAACGGCGCCAGGTCCAGCATCACTTAATCGGCGATTTGCCTTTAACGGAATCGTGCGACGCTCATCGCTACGCGACACTCGCGCGAAAGAAAATTGCCGAACTCAATCAACAATCGATCGTGCCGCTGGTTGTGGGCGGAACCGGGTTTTACCTTGAGGCACTGGAGCAAGATTTACCGAACCTCCCCGCAGCGGATCCATCCCTGAGAAAGGAACTGGAGCTTCTTCCGACGGAAGCTCTGCTGCGACAATTGCACCAACGCGACCCGGTTTGCTGGTGCCGGATCGATCGTTCGAACAGACGAAGGATTATTCGAGCACTGGAGGTTTGTATAATTACCGGCCGACCCTTCTCCAGCTTCAGCCGAAATTCCGTAAAGAAGACGACGATTGCGAGAGTGGCGTTAGAACGCTCCCGGGACGAACTCTATGCGCGGATAAACGAGCGCGTCCTGAATATGTTTGCCAACGGTGTCATCGACGAAGTGGCAGCAATCACGAACACAAGCGCGACCGCGGAACAGATGATTGGGCTCCGCCAAATCCGCTCTTTGTTGGCGGGCGAGATCGACCAGCGGGCTTGCATCGATCGAATCCAGCAACTCACGCGGAACTACGCAAAACGACAGATGACATGGTTCCGCAATCGCGGATATGAACAAAGAGACATTCGTGCAAGCCACACCTCATTTGTCGAAGGCCTTCGCGAAAGGCTTGCTCGATTGAGCGCCGAAAGCCTTGCGTAGTCACTGCATCACGTTGCGACAACCAGGCGTCGCTTGCCCTCGCCCGACCGGATGCGCGTCAATTAAGACTCTTAGTAGGGTTGCACTCAGGCGCTGGGCGGAGGCGTGAGTTTGTTTGCTGATTTTAACGAGGCGATTTCGGCGGCGGTGAGCGTTCGAAAGGTACCTGGTTTAAGATCCCGATCGGTGAGCGAACCGATTCTGGTTCGTTGCAGGCGTTTCACTTTGTAGCCCAGGGCGGCAAAGACTCGTCTGACCTGTCGCTTGATGCCTTGCGTCAGAGTTACTCGAACTTGATGAGGGTTGACCTTGTGAAGGGCGTCGAAACGGGCGCGTCCCTCCGCCAGGTACACTCCTTTGCGAACCTTGGGCAGATCTTCCATGCGGAATTCCTGGTCCAAGATTACAAGGTATTCTTTCTCTAGTTTAAAACGTGGATGGGTCAGACGAAGGGCTAGATCGCCATCGTTGGTCAGAAGTAGCAGCCCCTCGGATTCCTTATCCAAACGGCCAACGTGAGCAAGATTTGCCATCTTACGCGGAAGCAGTTCATAGATTGTACGCCGATCATTCCTGTCAGAGCGCGTTGTGAGGAACCCGGGCGGTTTATTGAGAAGTACAGAAATGAACCGTTTAGGATGAACCAAGTGACCGTCCACCTTAACGTGGTCCGAGGGTTCGACCTGCGAGGAAAGATCGGTGGAGACCCGCCCGTTTATCGTTACACGTCCTTGGCGAATAAACGTCTCAGTACCTCGGCGAGAGGCCAAGCCTGCCAGCGCAAGAAATCGATTAAGTCGCATAGCTACGGTCTCACAAAAACAAAAAGCGTTGGTAAGATAAATTTACCAACGCTTGCAAATTCCAGTCTCGAAGAAGAATCAAACGTCAGGCTTTGTCTTACGGAGGCCGATAACTTTGTCACCCTGCTTGAACTGACCTCGTTTCTTGAGCAGTTCGACCCGTTCAAACCGTTTCAACACGTTCCGTTTGGCTTTAATCGTGCTTGCGCCCTTCAGACTGCGATGCTGTGACATAAATATCTCCTCAAATGAAGCGCGGACTATAGTCATGGGGCCGCGGAAAGCAACATCGAATGTGCGAAGATGAGCTGGTTCGGCCTGACGCGGGTGGCAGCCGCATGAGGCGTCGCTGAAGAGGCTGTCTCAGCAGTCGCGAAGCGACGACAAATCTTAGCCAGGGGTGATCCCGCGTCAGCGGGTGAACCCATCGCGAAACAAACCAGGGGTTCACCCGCTATTGCGGGATCACCCCTGGCTAAGATTTGTCGTCGCTTCGCGACTGCTGGGAAACGAAACTAAATAAGGCCGAGCTTCATTTTGCCGGCTTCGCTGATCATATGTTGATTCCAGGGCGGGTCCCAGACCAGCTCAACGTCGGCTTCGTCAACACCAGGAATCGTGAGGATCTTTGATCGAGCATCCTGAGCGATCGCCGGCCCCATTCCGCAGCCCGGTGCAGTGAGCGTCATCTTTACTTCGACTCGTGTTCCGGACTCAGGCGACTTGACGACCTGGCAGTCATAGACCAGTCCGAGGTCGACGATATTCACCGGTATTTCGGGATCATAAACCGTCCGTAGTTGGTCCCAAACGGCATCTTCTGGGACGTCATTGCCGCCTTTTTCTTTCTTTTCCAACGCAGCGCGGGGCTGCAAACCAAGGGCATCCACATCGGTCTCGCTGATTCGGAACAATCCAAAATCGCAAGCGATCGTATAGCTGCCGCCGAGGCTTTGGGTAATAATTACCTGCGTCCCGGCCGGAATGGTCGTCTTTAACCCGGCTGGAATCTGGATTGCTTCACAATCCCTTGAGAGCTCGATTTCGTTATTGTGATTCATTCTAGGATGATCTTTTTGGGTTGCTCGCCGGCTGCTTGAAATTGCTGTAACAAAGTCGGCGCAACAGTCTTCGATTCTTTCGCCGCGGTTTCAGCCGCAAGCGCCGACCTGAGAGCGCCTTCTACAAGCTGAGCACAATGAATTTTCAGCGGGGGCAGCGGCCCCAGTGGCGCGGAAAGCTGTTCCTCGTTCATCGCAAGCGCTTCCTCCACCGTCTTTCCGGAGATCAATTCAGTTGCGACGCTGGCAACGGCAATTGCAGTCTCGCAACCGAAGGTTTGGAAGGTGGCTCGATCGATGACTCTCTTGCCGTTGACCTCTTTAAACTTCACCCACATCCGGAGCATATCGCCGCAATCTTCGCTTCCGACCGTACCGACGGCATCGGCACCGGCTAACTCTCCCAGATTTTTAGGGTGGCGAAGTGCTTCTTCGACTCTTTTGTTAAAATCCTTCGTCTCGCTCATAAAGGCTACCGTTACTCCACGTGATAACGCGGCACATTCGGATCCACGTCCGTACTCCAAGCGTCGATACCACCCTTCAATGATTTAACATTCTGGAAGCCGTGTCCCGAGAAAAACGCAGCTGCATCCAAGCTACGCATACCGTGATGACAGATGAACACAATCTCCTTGTCCTTAGGCCATTGGGAGAGCATTTCCTGCATCAATTCCTGAGTCAGAAATTCGGACTCCGGGAGATGCACCGCGTCCCACTCTTCGCGGCTACGCACATCGACTAGAGCTACCGAATCACCCTGCTTCAATTTCGCCGAGACGTCGGCCGGCGAGATCTGAAGCGCTTCATCCGCTTCGTGCGCATCAAGAATCGTATTGATCACTTCTTCAACCGGCAAATTTTCGTTGCGAGCGCAGAGAGCGACCAACGTTTCGTCCGGGCTAAAACCACAACTGGAGCACCCGCCGATGTGGTAGGCTTGAAACAAGGCGCGTTGAGCGCCTGGATAGTCTCGCAAAAGTTCGGCCATTGTGATATTGGGATCGATTGTTCTTGTAGCGCTCACAACTCTCAGCGTTACATCATTTTGGATGGAAATCAAAACAATGGGCTGGATCTCCGCCCTCGAACGGACGACACGCCGTTGACATTGAGGGCAGGATACGGCATGGCCGGTCACCAAAGGATTTGATGGATGCGCTGAATCGAGGGAGAAACAATTTCATCGCGGGTTTGGGCCTCGTCTTGGTGGCGCTCATCTACTACAGCTTAATCTATCGCTACGGCTTGAACCTGGCTGACGAGGGCAACGTCGCGGTCATCAGCCAGCGACTGATGCATGGTGAGAGACCATTCGTCGATCTCGCTCTCGGCTACAACGTCTTATGGTTTTATCCCATAAGCGCGCTTTTTAAGATCTTCGGAACCGATCTGCTGCTGATTCGAGCCTACTTTTATGCTGTCTCGACCGCATCAGGTCTCCTGGCATTTCTGCTGCTCAGGCGCCTGGACGCGCCTTTATGGCTCAGCATGCTGCAGGCGATTCTCGTGCTCCTGGTAACGGGACAATATTACAAATCTTACATACCGTTTCTGGTCCTCGCCAACCTCTTCGCCCTGACATTCTTCCTTACGAGTCAAAAGAAAATGCGCACCGCCATCATTGGCGGTGTTTTGCTCGGTACCAGCTATCTCATTCGGATTGATCTCGGCCTGTTTTTCACTGTCATCTGGTGTGTAGTTATTGTGCTGCATCTGTGGCTACTGGATCGCCGCATTCGTCTGAATCTGATGATCGCTGTCAGCCTTGCAGTTGGAGTCGTTCTGATTCATCTGCCTTTTCTTTACGACGCATCCCGGCGCGGTTTCCTCGGGGCGTTTCTCCAGCAATATCGAGATTACGCAGTGACTATTTTGGAGCTTGCGTTACCGGCGAAGCGGCCAGACTTGGCTCGATCAAAAACACTGTCTGCGACCCGATGTTCGCTTTATCCGGAAACGAGCCCGAATCCGGGTACAAGATCCGATATCCAAAAATATCAAAGCCGCCTGAGTCGCAGACCCTTGCGCGATATCTTTATGAAATCGCCTAAACTAGACAAAAGGCTGCTTGCGTTCCTAACATACGCGACGCCGGCGTTGTTCTGCGCGCTCCTTCTTGCGGGAATCTGGCTTGTCTTGGCCAAGAGGTTTTCCGCGGAGCGATGGGTGCTGTTTTCAACCATATTAGCCGGGGCGCTTACGGCGTTCCCACAATTTTTCTTTTTCCGGCCGGATCTGCCTCACCTGATCGAGTTCATGAAAGGCGGACTGGTGGCACTGACCTGTGCGGTGTGGTTACTTTGGAGTTCTTTGGGCCGAACGCGAATTGCTTACGCGTTTGCCGGAGCGCTGGTTTTGATCGGAGCCGCCTATGCGCTGGCAACCCTTCCCAGTCCGTATGGCGGAACTATCGCTTTGCGCAAGCATCGCAACATTCGTTTCCACGGCGCGAACGGCGTCGATGTTTTTCTGAACAGCTCCGAGTACCAAGCCATCGAAGGAGTCTACGATGTGACCGTTCAGAACAGCCGGGCGAACGACTACGTGGCCTGCTACCCTTATTTACCGACCGTCAACTTCATGACCGGCCGCAGAACTTTTCAAAATGTTCTGTACATCGACAATCTGACACGTCCGCCCAACTGGGATGAAGCTGAGATCGCGCGTCTACAGAAATATCGACCCGCTGTGATCGTGATCGACAACTGGAAAATAAATGGCACTGAATCGTCGCGATTCACCTCCTGGGCAACGGAAACGATGCAGTTCATCCAGGAGCATTACCGATTGCAGGCGACCTTTGATGACAAAAAAGTCTTTGTCCGCCTGCTACCCTCGAGCTAACCGAAGCGGGAACTCGTCCATCGTGCGTTTAACCCGGCCGCGAATACCGATAACATCTTTCAGCATTCGTAAGCTATCTTGCACAACTCGAACATGTGAGGCGGGCGAATTTTTCCAATGGACAGGAACTTCCCGCACGACAAGGCCCATTGAGTCGGCCAGGAGCAATACCTCCACATCAAACGAGAAACCATCCAGCCGCTGCCGGCCGAAGATTTCTTTGGCTGCGCGACTTCGGAATCCTTTAAAGCCACACTGGGTATCGCTGATCGACAGGCCGGCTAGAAGCTGAACGATCCAATTAAAAGTCTTACCCATCGATTCGCGCATAGCGCTTTGCCGCTGAACGATCACACTATCTGGATGCTGGCGGTTTCCGACGATTACATCGATCGCCGGCTCGCGCTGAAATAAAGCCACGCTGCTATCCAGGTCGTCTAATGGGGTGCTCAAGTCTGCATCAGTAAAAAAGATCAATCCGCCCCGCGCCTGCAGCATACCGTTTCGAACGGCGAACCCTTTGCCCCGTTTTTCATGATGCGTAACAACGATCAAGTTCGGAAACGATTTCGCTGCTGCTTCAGCTAGCGCCAAGGTCCCATCGGTGCTCGGTTCGACAGAGATAACGATTTCCACCGGAAGATTGAATGAAGAATAGCGTTCTTCTAACTTCCGCAGAGTATCAGGTAGTCGATTCGCTTCGTTATAGGCAGGAATGACGATCGAAACAGAGGGCCGATTGTAATTGGACATGACTCGGTCTTCGCATATATATCTGCGCCCCTCCCTAAAGGCTCAGAATGGTTAAACGTCAACTTCTATTTCCAGCTCTGATCCTGTTGGTAGCGGCGGTGGCCCGCCTTGCGTTCCTGGATATCAAACCGCCGCATTTTGATGAAGGAATCAATGGATGGTTCTGCGATCAGATGGGTAAACATGGGTACTACTCGTACGACCCGACGAACTATCATGGCCCACTTCATTTTTATGTTTTGTTCGTCTCGTTGAAATTGCTCGGGCGCAATCTGTGGGCTCTTCGGCTGCCGACCGTACTCGTGAGCATTGTCACGATCTATTGGGTCTGTTTGTTTCGTAGATTTTTCGGAGAAACAATCGCTTATCTCGCCGCGCTGGGAATGGCTTTATCGCCCGGTTTCATTTTCTACAATCGGTATTCGATCCATGAATCATGGCTGGTTCTTTTCATGGTCATATCATTTTGGGGCTTTCTATGTATCTGGAACAGTCGTCAACCGAAGTACATCTGGGCGATCATTTTAGGTGCGGCGGGAATGACCCTGACCAAAGAAACCTACGTCATCCACATCGGTGCTGCCGCGGTCACCATCGGCATACTTCTATCTCTGCATCGGGTTCGCCCGCATAGCTTTACCCTGTGGCAGACTTCTTCCAACACCCCCGGCGACAACCAGCGCGGTTCGGCTACCGAAGCGAGTTCTCTCACTTTCTTGCGCCCAGAACTCCGTATTGGAAATCCAGCGACCAAACGACACGTCTTTGCCGCAAGCGCGGTTGCAATATTTGTAATCTTTTTTTTCTACTCAGGCACGTTTCTCAACCTCAAGGGCTTCTTTGGCGTTTTTGAAGCGTTGCTTCCCTGGACGAAAACAGGAGTGGATGCAAACGGGCACGGCAAATTCGACTACGATTTATTTCCATTGCTCCCGCGGTTTTTGAACCATCTCCCGTTTCTGCACTCGTTCGCGAGCTTTAAAATGAACTGGTATTGGGTCAGCCTGATGACCGAATACGAGTGGTTCGCGTTACTCGGCCTACTGGCCTCGGTTCCAATGCTCTTCAGCAAAAGAGCAGAGTTCCGTTTTCTTTCCATCTACGGTTTGTTGGTACTCTTTGTTTACAGCGTCATTCCGTACAAAACACCGTGGTGCATTATTTCAGTGATATGGCCTTTCATGTTTCTCGCCGCGGCCGCGATCGACTGGTTGGGCGAACGACTGCACTGGTCGGCAGCGGTGGTTGCAGCGATTTTTCTTCTGAGTTACTCCGCGGTAAAGGCCTATTGGCTGAACCTTGTTCGGTTCGATGACGAGGGAGAAAGGTATGCTTATGTGCAAACTTTCCGCGATTTCTACAAGTTCGTTGATCCAGTCCTGGAGGAGCCGAAACACGGACCGAAAGATGCCAAGCACTTGAACGGCACAATCCTCTTATCGAGTTCATTCCCGATTCCGTGGGAGCTCGGCGATTTCAAGAACGTCGGTTACTACACCAAGGAAGAGCAATGGCCAGAGGACCTCAGTGAGGCGGACTTTATTGCGGTGGAAACTTCGCTCGCTCCCGACCTCGAGAAAGAGCTTAGCGATCGGTACTACATGATTGATTTCCGGCTACGACCGGGACTCGGCGACTGCCGCGGCTATTTCCGACAGAAGACTTTCGCCGGAATTCTGCCACCGCAAACACCTCGTTTCGAGCCAGCGAAATCCAAAGAATGAAATCTTTGCTTGTCGCTCTCAGCGGGATCGCCTGTTCAGTGCTGATCGGAGTTTTACTCGGATATTCGGTTTTCGAGTTAACGCCTCTGACGTGCGGGATCGCTCTGGGACTTGGTTTCCTGTTACCGCTCGTTTTAGTGGTGACGAAGCGCCGCCAAATCCGGTTGGAACCTTCTAACCATTATTGGATCATGGGAGCTCTGCTGATTGTCATTTTCCTGGCTTTTGCGGTGCGCCAATTTGGGTGGGTGATTTTCGTGCGGGGCGATCAAATCCGAGTGCTTTCCCCAAACAATCTTGGGGATATCTGTTTGCATCTTACCCATATCAATTACCTGGCGAGCAACCCGACTTACTGGCCGGAAAATCCAATCTTTGCATTCGATAAGCTCCGCTACCCGATCGGGCTCAACCTTTTTAACGCGGAGCTAAAATCCATCGGCATTGAGCCACGCCTCGGCATCATCCTGGTCGCGCTCGCCGGTTCGCTGCTTACACTACGAGCGCTTTTCCTGTTTAACGGCAGTTTTGCCGTCGCCAGTTTTCTCTTTAATGGCGGACTCGCCGGGTTCGTCTTTTTCAAAACGTTTGTCTGGCAAGATTACCAGGCAGACGTTGCTTGGAAATCGATTCCGCTTGCGCTCTTTGTGACACAGCGCGGCCTTTTATATGCAGTGCCCGCCGGTCTTCTGTTGTTGCGCCACTGGTATACAACGCTTTTCGAAAGACGCCGAGACCAGCAATTACCGTTTTGGGCCGAGTTGCTGCTGTATTCAACGATGCCGCTTTTTCATCTTCACACGTTTTTATTCCTGTCGTTCCTGTTGCTGTGCTGGTTCTTGTTTGGTGATCCCAACTGGAGAGGTTCATTGCTGCGACTGGTCGCGGCTTCTCTGGTGCCGGCAACTCTCTGTGTATATGCGGTCACCGGATTTTCAAAAACCGACGCCCTTGCTTGGTATCCTGGATGGATGGCCCGAGAGACTGGGGCCTCAGCGTGGTGGTTCTGGTTATTGAACTTCGGATTGTTTTTACCAGCCTGTCTCGCGCTCTCGATCTATCTCCTGATCCCGTCTAAGGAGCCGACCCGCAATTTGAAGCAAGTACTAAGCTTGTGGTTTTTTCCTTCCGCCGCAGCATTTGTGGCCTGCGCGTTTGTTAAGTTCGCTCCTTGGGCATGGGACAACACCAAGCTGTTTTTTTGGGCATATCTGTTGAGCATGTTCACGCTCTGGAAGGCGTTCCTTTCACGGTGGCATCCGGCATTCAGAGCTGTGGTCTGCTTTGGCCTGTTCTTTTCAGGATTCATCAGCTTGGCCGGGTCGTTCGTTACAAATCAGAAAGGATTTCAAATTGGCAGTCTCTCCGAGTGGCAAACAGTCGACGAAGCCATGCACTCCTTTCCTGCAGACACGGTTTTCGCGGCTTACCCTACCTACAACCATCCTGCGCTGGTCAACGGTCATCGCCTCGTCCTTGGTTTTCCGGGACATCTTTGGAGTCATGGCCTAGATTATCGGGGAATCGAGACGCAGCTGAATTCGCTCATGCAATCAGCTGCGGGCTGGGAGCAGACGGCTGCAGAGCTTGGTGCTGATTGTTTGTTTTGGGGCCGCTTCGAAGAGGCGCATTATCCGAATTCGAAGAAGGAGTGGGAATCCAAGTGCCCCGTTCTAGCCGAAGGAGATTGGGGCAGGATCTATGATTTGAAAGCTGTGGAAAAGACTTCCAAGGTTTCGAGTTTCGGGTTCCGGGTTTCGAGTTCGGGGGCCGAGCCTGGCGTAGAATTGGAAATCTCGCAACCCGAAAGTCGAAACTCGAAAGTCGAAACTCCAAACCCGAAACCATAGCCCCTGTTGACAATTCTGCGAACAAGCGTTGATCGTGGTAATCAATCGTATGTCGACCCTCTCCGAAGAACTCATTATTGAGCACCTCAAAGCTGTGAAATTTCCGGGCTATAGCCGAGACATTGTCAGTTTCGGGCTGGTCAAGGAGGTGAAGATTGCGGGCGCAGACATCTTGGTGCGCCTGAATGTCGCTACCAACAATCCAGCGGTTCCGGAAGCTCTTAAGCGCGACTCCGAGCGCGTCCTTCGACCAATACCGGGAGTAAGTTCGGTCAATGTCGTTATCGATATTTCCGCTCCGCCGGATATGGCAAGCAGTGGGAAAAGGGGCGCAACCCAGATCGCTGGAGTTAAACGGGTGATCGCGATTGCCAGCGGCAAAGGAGGCGTCGGCAAATCGACTGTTTCGGCTAATCTGGCTGCGGCTCTTGGGCAGATCGGAGCGAACGTTGGTCTTTGTGATTGTGATATTTATGGGCCGAGCCTGTCGCTGATGTTCGGGGCGACGCGGGAGAGGCCAATGGCCACCAGCGATAACACCATTATTCCTATCGAGCGCTATGGTATTAAGCTCATTTCGATGGGTTCGCTGCTTGACGACAATTCGCCGGCTATTCTGAGGGGGCCCATGGTTACGCGCGCTACCCAGCAGTTTCTGCGGCAGGTTGATTGGAGTGGGCTAGACTATCTGATTCTCGATTTGCCGCCGGGAACCGGCGACATCCAACTGACTGTTGTACAGACGGTAGCGTTATCCGGCGCAATTATTGTCACGACACCGCAAGAGGTTGCATTGATCGATGCTCGCAAGGCGAGCGCGATGTTCGCCAAAGTGAATGTGAACGTTCTCGGAATCGTCGAAAACATGAGTTATTTTCTTTCCCCGAGTGATGGGAAACGCTACGACATATTCGGAGCAGGCGGCGGCAAGCGCGAAGCTGAGCGTTTGCATGTACCCTTGCTGGGAGAAATCCCAATCGACATCGAAACGCGAGAGGCCGGAGATCGCGGAATGCCGATTGTTCTGGAAAACCGCAACCACCCTATTTCTCAGGTGTTTATAAAGATTGCCCATGAGGTACGGAAACGGGTTGAAGAACAACAAAACGAAAATTGATCGAAAGGCGCGGCGCCGGCAGCCTCGCCTTACCAACAGGTTTGAGAAGCGATAGATTGTCATTGACTCGCCGGAGCCGTCTCATGGAAAATCGCAGCGTAACAATGGAGCCTCCGAAAGAAGATTCCGCAGAATTGGTAAAGAATTCTGTGCTTTACAAGGAGTTCCTGGCCGAGCGCGAAGAGATACTTCGGCATAAGTGGCTCGAGAGTGAGAAAGCCGGATACGATATCGGATTCGAGCGCGCGCTCCTTGATTGGATTGTGAAGCATCGTTCTGCCTGGCGAGAGCGCAGGCAGCGGCAGTCAAAGAATCCATAGCTTTTTGCTATTGATTTCCGGCGTCGCCGAGACTATCTGGGACAGATACTTTCGCCTTTTAAGTGATCCAGTGAGGTCGCAAAGGTATGTCACACTCAGTTTCCATCATGGATGCCGAAGCGATCGATCGCGCGCTTCGGAGAATTGCTCACGAAATTCTCGAGCACAATCCTGATCCGAACCATTTTGCGCTGGTCGGAATTCCGCTGCGCGGCGTTGAGCTGGCAGAGCGGCTCGGCAAGCACATTGGCCAGATTGAAGGACATGCACCTCAGTTGGGCTCTGTCGATGTCTCGATGCACCGTGACGATCTGCGAATTCGCAAATCGTTTGCTGGTGTCCACGAAACCAGGTTGCCTCTTCACCCGGAAGATCAAACGCTGATCCTGGTGGACGACGTTTTATTTACCGGCCGTACATGCCGGGCCGCGATGGACGCGATCAGCTCCTTCGGCCGGCCAGCCCGGATTCAACTTGCAGTACTGCTCGATCGCGGCCATCGCGAGTTGCCGATCCGTCCGGATTACGTTGGAAAGAACCTCCCTACTTCGCGTCAGGAATTGATCAAGGTTCGACTGGAAAATGTTGATGATGGTCCTGACTTAGTCTTGTTGGAGAAGCCTTGAAAAAGATCGCAGCTCAACCGTCAAAAGAGTTCCAGGCATCTGCGGGATGGCGCCGAAAGGATCTGTTGAGCATTCGCGAACTCGAACCAGCGGAAGTAGTGACCATTCTGGATACGGCCGCCGCATTTAAGACCGTCGGCTCGCGGGACATCAAGAAGGTGCCTGCCTTGCGCGGAAAAACGATGGTAAACTTTTTCGTCGAGCCAAGCACCAGGACCCGCACATCGTTTGAACTCGCTGCTTTCAGGTTGAGCGCGGACGTCGTCAACATTTCCGCTACGACGTCGAGTCTGCAGAAAGGTGAATCGCTGAAGGACACCGCCCTTAATCTACAGGCCTTACATTCGGATATCATCGTGTTGCGACACAGTTCTGCGGGGGCTTCACGCTTCCTTTCCGAACGTTTAGACACGAGCATTATTAATGCTGGAGATGGCGCACACGAACATCCGACTCAGGCGCTGCTCGACGTCTTCACGATCAGGGAGCGACTGGGTAAAATTGACGGTCTGAAAGTTGCCATTGTAGGCGATATCCTTTTCAGCCGAGTTGCGCGCTCCAACATATGGGCGCTTAGAAAGCTAGGCGCCGAAGTAATCTTAGTGGGACCGAGCACGCTTCTTCCACGTTCGTTTGAAGCGATGGGAGCAAGGGTCGCGCGAAGCATCGACGATATCATCGATTATGCTGACGTTATCAACTTATTGCGCATCCAGCATGAACGACAGCGTAAGGAATATTTTCCGAGTCTGGGCGAGTACGTTCGTTTTTTCGGATTAACGAAAGAGCGCGCCGGCAGATTGAAACCAAACTGTTTAGTGATGCATCCGGGACCAATGAATCGCGGCGTTGAGATTGACAGCGACGTCGCTGATGGGCCTCAGAGTGTGATCCTCGATCAAGTTACCAACGGATTAGCCGTACGCATGGCGGTCCTGTTCCTATGCAGTACCGCTGCCCGTAAGACTGGATGAAAAGCCTTATTATCCAAGGTGGACGCATCATCGATCCGGCGATTGACCGCGACGAAGTCGCCGATCTGTACGTAGTGAACGGCTTGATTTCGGCCACGCCACCGACCGGGCGACACGAAACAATTGACGCGAAAGGTCTCGTGGTCACGCCGGGATTAATTGATATTCACGTCCATCTTCGCGAGCCGGGCCAATCGCATAAGGAAACGATTGAAACGGGAACTCAGGCCGCTGCCGCAGGCGGGTTCACTACAGTCGTCTGCATGCCGAACACGACGCCGCCTTCGGATAGTCCGAGCAGCGTCACCTGGATAACCGATCGGGCTCGGGAAACCGCTTACATCAACGTTTTTCCAGCCGGAGCCATCACCAAGGGATTGGCCGGCCAAGAAATGGCTCCGATCGGTTCGATGGTTCAGGCCGGAATTGTTGCCATCACGGACGACGGTCATTGCATTCAGAACCATGAACTGATGCGACGCGCGGTCGAGTACGCCCGAATGTTTGATCTGGCGGTGATGGACCATTGCCAGGACTACAACCTGGTTGGGAGCGGGGTGATGCACGAAGGCTACTGGAGCACGGTGCTTGGGCTCCCGGGTTGGCCGCGTGTCGGCGAAGAGATCATGGTCATGCGAAATATCTTGCTGGCCGAACTGTGCGGCACGCGGATTCATTGTCAGCATTTGAGCTCAGCCGGCAGCGTTCGACTTCTACGGGACGCAAGAATGCGAGGCGTACCGGTCACCGGCGAGCTATGCCCGCACCACATTGCTTTGACCGACGAATCGATCAGCACTTTTGACAGCAATTACAAAATGAATCCGCCGCTGCGCGTACGTGAAGATATTGATGCACTGATTGAGGGCGTCGCGGATGGTACGATCACAATTCTCGCCAGCGACCATGCTCCACACGCTGGATTCGAAAAAGAAGTAGAATTTGATCAGGCGCCATTCGGTATTCTGGGGCTCGAAACCGAGTTTGGGCTTTTCTCGACGCTGTTGATTCATCGCGCGAAAGCCATCGACCTGAAACGATTGATCACGCTTTACACAATCAATCCGGCAGTGCTGCTGCGGCTATCAAAAGGGATCTTAGTCCCTGGCGCAGATGCGGACGTTACGATTCTCGATCCAGACCTTGAATGGACGTATCGAAAGTCCGAATCGCATTCACGCTCGCGGAACACCCCGTTCGATGGATGGGAGCTCAAAGGGCGGGCCGTCAGAACGATTGTGGGTGGCAGGACGGTGTGGAAGCTTTAGCCGGCAGGTGGCTCGCGTTGGATCGAGGTTGGGCCGGAGCGCAAACCCTACCGAAGAACATGCCCAAACCGAAATATTTGCAAGAGGGTTCGCGCTTCTGCGCGACCTGGACCCTCGACAGCGCATTCCAAAGGTCAACCTATTCTGCCGGCGAAGGAGTTACCGGTTGATTATACGGCTCGGTCGGGTGGACCGGTTGGTTGTACTGGTCGGAATCGTAGTTTTGCTCGGGAGGACTTAACGTATCTTCGCCGGTGAATTTTTTCTGGAACCATCCTCCGACTCTGCGGAAGGCGTTGGTGGTCCGATGCACCACGGTCGCTCCAAAATGGTAAGCGTTAGCGCCATAGCGATTGACCCGGTGTTTGATTGACTCTCCCTCCTGACTCCCTGAGTCATTGGCATAGCGCCCGTCGTAGTTGTCCGGAGTAGGCTGGGAGGCGTTGCTAGTGTAATCGTCCGCCGGTTGGTGGCGTGGTACATCCTGATACTGTGGCTGGCGATAGTCTGACGGAGGGGGCGGTTGATAAGTTTGAGCGCCTTTCGACGGCGACGGTTCAGCCAGCACATCCTGGTCAGATGTGCGCCTCCGCGGAGTTTCAAGCGGTCCGTTTTGTACCGACGCGACTCCATTGCCGCCAACCCAGTTGCTGCCAGATATCAGACTTCCAGTGTCCGCGGCGACTCGAACGGTTCCGACCGGGCGCCGATTGACGTCGAAAAGCTCGATCTTCCAAATCGGTTGTCTGGATGAGTCTTGAGCAAACAAGCGATAGTTAGCGCTGTCGAAGCTGACTTGGTTCCGAGCGGCCTCCTGCTCGGCCACATGAAAAGCTCCATCAGAATCGAGATTCAATTTGGTCAGATCGATTGGCGTTGCGCTTTGGCCCGAGCGGGCAGCTCGTTCCGACAAGACTTGTCCGGATCCGACTTGCAGTTCTCGAACTCCGGTCCGACCGGAGGGATCGTTCAGTAATACCTGCCAATTGGTCGGCTGCGGATGCCCATAAACTCCAGAGATCGAAACGATTTGGCCCAAAGCATTTTCGCCGCGTTGTTTTCCGACTGCTCGAAGCGCATTGTAGGCGCTGTCTTGAGCGAAAGTGCAACCCGAAGTGAAAACGACCAACAGAGGAACGAACAACCGAAATGTCATCGCGAGTTTTCCTTTTAATACGTTTTTTTCGATTTTGTGCAACCACCAAGAAACAGCTTGTCAAGACGACGCACCTCCTGTATGTAGACGTCCCCACACCGAAAGGAGGCTAGTTAGAATGACCGAATATATGGCTCTAAAGACATTGGATCAGGTCGTTCCCGTCGCTGGCCTCTCTCGATTGTCTCATCGTTGACGCGGCCGATTCTGGTGCGAGCGGCCCGATCGCCGGGCGGCTGTTAACAGTGTCTGGAGCTCTTTGGGAGCTGTCGTCCTTTGTCCCGTTCGGGACAGCTGTCATTTCCACTTTTGTCGTTATGCAAACGTCGACCAAGCAAATTTTTGAGCGTTACTTTGATCAGCCAATGATGCTGCCCCGCGCTCTGCGCCAGCGGATCGAAAAGGCGTGTGGGGGTGCTGCGGTCGAGGTCTACGCTATGGCCGACCTCGACGCTTCCATGAAGCTGTGCCAGGTCTGGCTTTGTCTGACCCGGAACGAAATTATCATTGCGCGGCCGGCGAGCCAGCATGCAGACGAAACAATCCGGATCGAGCATCGATCGTCGTTGCAAAAGATCAACGAGGTCCATGGCATGAGCTGCACGACGGTTCATCTTTTCAACAAAATCGATGAACACCCGTTCGCGACGATTCGATATAGCCATCGGCAACGGCGTGCGGTCGGACATGTCTTATTTTTTCTGCAGCGACAATTGGATGGACAGTCTCTGACGGCACGGCATGACGATGGCGTTTATCTAGAAGCTGTAACGCAGCACGTCAAAGAGGCGCAGGCGTCGGTCAGTACCAATCGTCTGGCCATAATTTGGCGACTGCTTGGTTACGTCAGACCGTACCGTCTGCAGGTAACGATCGGGATGATCGGCGCGGTGGTGATGACGCTGGCTCGATTAGTTCCGCCGTTCCTAACAGGACGACTGGTCGACGATGTAATTCGTCCTTATCAGGCCGGTTCGCTGCCAGCCCAAGATGCCTGGCATGTAGCGTTCATTTTTCTAGGAGGATTGGTTGCCACACTTCTTATTCAGGAGATCGCGGGCTGGGTTCGGTTGAGAACGATGGCCGTCCTGGGCGAACATGTCGCGCGCGATCTGCGCACCGACATGTATGAGCATCTCCATAAGCTGAGCGTTAGTTTCTTTTCCAGTAAACAAACCGGAAGCATCATTAGCCGGGTGAGTTCCGACAGCGATCGGATCTGGGATTTCATCGCTTTTGGCGTAGTTGAGCTGTCGCTATCATTCTTGCTCCTCGCTGGTTTGAGCATTGTCCTGATTGTGATGGACTGGCGTCTCGGGCTGATCATGACTGTCCCGCTACCGATACTGATATGGCTCATATACAGGAACGGGAAGCAGATGCATGCGTTCTTTCTTCGAGCCTGGCGCAAGTGGTCGCATTTGACTGACGCTTTGTCAGACACCATTCCGGGCATTCGCGTTGTGAAAGCCTTTAACCAGGCAGACCACGAGAAGCTGCGATTCGGAGATCGCAACGAAGCATTCACCAATGAATGTTTTCGCATTCACTATGTCTGGACCGGTTTTTGGCCGCTGTTAATGCTGCTGGTTCACAGCATGACGATCCTGACTTGGGCATTTGCGTTGCCACGATTGCTGGGTGCCTCAGCTACCGCTCTCTCAGTCGGAACATTCGTTTCGTTCCTCCTGTACATGGGGATGTATTTCTATCCCATCGAGATCATTGGCCAGATGTCGCGGCTGCTGAATAGAGCTTTGAGCTCCGCACATCGAATCTTTGATCTGCTCGACACTCAACCCCAGCTGGTTGTGAAAGGAGACGCCCTTTCTCTGAAACCGCTCCAGGGCAAGGTAGAGTTCCGAAACGTAACCTTTGGCTACGACCCGGTTCGGCAAGTCATTCGCGGGATCTCTTTTCAGGTGCAGCCCGGCGAACTGATTGGATTAGTTGGGCCATCCGGATCTGGAAAATCAACTTTGATCAACCTATTGGTCCGCTTCTACGACACGACCGGAGGCGAGATCTTGATTGACGGAGTATCTATCAGAGACCTCGACATCGGCGTTTTCCGCCGTCAGGTGGGAATGGTGCTGCAGGATCCGTTTCTATTCCACGGAACCATCTTAGAAAACGTCCGATATGGGCTCCCGGAGGCCTCGCTGGATCAAGTTATCAACGCTGCTCGAGCCGCTAACGCGCACGATTTCATCTGCAAGCTGCCGCACGGCTACGATACAATTGTAGGCGAGCGTGGCCATACATTGTCGGGCGGCGAGCGCCAGCGCATATCAATTGCTCGCGCAGTTTTACATGATCCGCGCATTCTCATCTTGGACGAGGCGACGAGCAGCGTCGACACAGAGACAGAGCACAAGATCCAGGAAGCGTTGAATCGTTTGATTGCCGGGCGAACGGTGTTTGCCATCGCGCATCGTCTTTCAACCCTGAAACGGGCGACCCGTTTGCTGGTGATCAAGGATGGCAAGATTGCCGAACACGGAACGCACCGCGAGCTGCTGAATATTTCAGGTGGGGTGTATCGCAGACTCTACGAGATGCAGATCCAATTACATGAAGCGCACGCGATATGACACGATCAGAAAACACTGAATTAAGAATCGATGGCTCTGGCCAGCTGCTTCTTGTGCAGGACCAAGGACCAGTACCGGCCCGCGCGGTGCCTTGCTTTCCCTGGTCCAGCGCGACTGCTTTTGTCTCTTTGCGAAACGACCAGAACGAAGAAATCGGCTTTGTTCTCGATCCGGACAGACTGGACGAAGAATCACGGCGCGCGTTGTTCATTGCATTGGATCAAGCACGGTTCGTGTTTGAGATCGAGCGGATGTTTTCGATCGAAGATGAGTACGAATTGCGGACATGGAGGGTCGATACCAGGCAAGGTCCACGGGTTTTCCAGACAAAACTGGATGATTGGCCGAGGCCTATTCCCGGCGGTGGAATGTTGATCCGGGACCTGGCCGGAGATCTCTATATCGTGAGGGACGCAAACAAACTCGACCGCCACAGCCGTGTGTTGTTTCAGGCGTTTTCTGAATAGGGCGTCGATTGGCCTGTTGGGTAGAAGCGCGAACCCTGCCAGCGAGGGGCATTGGTAGGGTTCGCGCTTCTGCCCGACCTGGACCCATAACGATCTCTGGACAGCGGCTTGCACGGCGCGGGTTTTATAATCATAATCGGTTGCTTTCCTGAGACACCATGCCAGCCCCACGAGTCCTGATTGCCGACGATCAACCAGAGGTCCTAAGCGCGCTGTCTTTCCTTTGCACGACCGAAGGATATGAGCCAGTCACTGCTGATTCGCCGACTGCGGTTCTCACAAAAATCGGGCGCGAAGATTTTGATGTTGGGCTGATCGATCTCAACTATCGGAGCGAGCGGCAAACAGGGATCGAAGGTCTGAGCCTGTTGAAAAGCATTCGCGAGATGGATCCGTCATTGCCGATCGTGGTCATGACTGCCTACGCTTCTATCCAGATCGCGGTCGAAGCGATTCGTCTTGGCGCAAAAGACTTTTTGCAGAAACCATGGGAAAACGAGCGATTACTCTCGATTCTTCGAACGCAAATCGCTCTGCGAAACGCGCTAAAAGGAAAAGAACGGCTTGAAGCTGAGAATAGCGCGCTCCGAGGCACGACCGTTCCGATTGAGTGGTTTGTCGGCGGTTCTCCAGCGATGCAAGAAATCCAACAAATGATCGAGCAGGTTGCTCCGTCGGATGCCAACCTGCTGATCACAGGCGAGAATGGAACCGGCAAGGGCGTCGTTGCTCGCATGGTCCACCAGCTCTCGGCGCGCGCCAGCCAGCCGCTAATTACTGTCAATATGGGCGGTCTTCCGGAAGGGGTATTCGAAAGCGAAATGTTTGGGCATGTTAAGGGCGCCTTCACTGACGCCAAAGTAGACCGTGCAGGCCGATTCGAATTGGCCGATCACGGGACATTGTTCCTGGACGAAATCGCGAATCTCACGGCAACGCAACAGACCAAACTTCTGCGCGTTCTGGAAACAGGCGAGTTTGAGCGGGTCGGTTCTTCCAAGACGCGACGTGCCGATGTTCGGTTGTTGACCGCCACAAATGCGGACCTGCGGAAGGAAATCGACGCAGGCAAATTCCGAGAGGATCTCTTTTTTCGGCTCAATACCATCCAAATTCAGTTACCGGCTCTGCGTGAGCGGATTGCGGATATACCTATTTTGGCAGAACAATTTCTCGGAGAATTTGTAAAACGATACCGCAAGCAAATCACTGGGATTCATCCGGATGCGATTGCTGCTTTACAGGCGTACGGATGGGCCGGAAACGTACGAGAGCTGCGGCATGTGTTAGAGCGTGCCGTTCTTTTGGCACGATCCGATAAGGTGCAGGCATCGGATCTTGGTCTCCAGGGCGCGCAAGGCAAGAGCGCCAGCCTTGATGAAATGGACTTAGATTCGGCTGAAGCCCTGTTAATTCGACGGGCTCTCGCCCGAAATCAGGGGAATGCTCTTCTTGCAGCAAAAGCGCTCGGCCTCAGCCGAAGCGCGTTCTATCGGCGACTCCAGAAGCACAAGATCGAAGCATCCCAATAACGCGTGATCCTGAGGCTGCGCATGCCACTTGGAAGCCACGGAAAACGAACAGAAGGTCGCAAGGAAACTAAAAAGGCTTTGATGAGTTTCTTTTCGTCTTTGTCTCCTTTGCGACCTTCTGTTCAATTTTTTCGATCATTTTCAGGACGACGGGCTATCCCGCCACAGCGGGGGACCTCTCTCTTTGATTGCATGATTTAAAAAGTGGGCTAGTCGCCTGGCAAGTCCTGTGCTTGGTTATTCGTTCACCGCTTTCCAGCAAAATGGCTGCAGAGAACATTCGCATACTCGGGGCGCGACAGCACAATCTGAAGAATATCAACATTGATATTCCTCGGGAGCGCCTGGTTGTGGTCACGGGAATGAGCGGCTCGGGAAAATCGTCGTTAGCTTTCGATACGCTCTACGCGGAAGGACAAAGGCGGTACGTGGAGAGTCTCTCTGCCTACGCTAGACAGTTTCTCGATCAAATGGAGAAACCGGACGTTGACTTTATAGAAGGTCTCTCGCCGTCGATTGCGATTGAGCAACGCAGCTCAATGGCGAACCCACGTTCGACCATTGCTACGACGACGGAAGTCTATGATTATCTGAGGGTTCTGTTCTCCGCGATCGGTCAGCCACATGACCCGGTAACCGGGGAGATAATCTACAAACAAACACCGGAGCAGATTGTCGACCAGATCCTGGCGTATCCTGAGGAAACCAGAGCGCTGGTAATCGCTCCGCTTGTACGAAATGAGATCGGTGAGTTCCGCGATGTTCTTGAAAAGGTTAAGCGAGAAGGATTCGTTCGGGTTCGAGTAGACGGTGAAATCCTGGAACTGGCTCGACCTGAGCCAATCAGACTCTCCAAAACCGGGCGTCACTCGATCGACGTTGTAGTAGACCGGCTCGTCATCCGTGAAGGTGTTCGCACCCGGCTAGCCGATTCGGTCGACACGGCGCTCGCTTGGGGGGGAAACCGAATTGTTGTCAGCCGCCAACTGCCAGGCGCAACAGTCTGGGAAGATCTCCCTTACTCCACCGAATATTGCAATCCGCGGACGGATTTTTTGCTGCCGGAACTCACGCCCAAGCATTTTTCGTTTAACAGTCTGGCCGGGGCATGTCCGGCGTGCCAGGGAATCGGTTCAGAGGCTTATTTTGATCCTGAGTTGGTGATTCCGGAACCGAAAAGGTCCCTTCAGGATGGTGCGATTGCGCCCTGGCGAAAGTCGACCAAGCGAATGCAGGCGTACCATGGCTCACAGCTCGAGGCGTTAGCGAAACACTTCGGTATCAGCCTGGAAACGGCGTTCGGCGATCTGCCGGAGCGTTTCCGCGAGGCGCTTCTATTCGGCACTGGGGACAGGGCGGTGCGTTTTGAATTCGGAAGCAAGATCGTGGAAAAGCCATTCGACGGAGTGTTGGCGCAACTCGACAATCTGCTCGCCCATACTGAGAGCGAGTTCACCAAGAACCGGTTAAAGGCTTTTCAAGGCCGGCGGACCTGCAGGGTCTGCGCCGGCTCCCGGCTGCGTCCGGAGATTCTGGCAGTGACTGTTCAAGACGTAAATGGGCGCGAACTGAATATCCACGAGTTCTGTGCACTAACGATTGAGGACGCAAAGCTGTTTTTGGAAAACATTTCGCTTTCCAAACATCAGCGTCTGATTGCGACAGAGGTACTGCGCGAGATCTGGAACCGTCTCAGCTTTCTCGTCGAAGTAGGGCTGGGTTATTTAACGCTCAATCGGGAGAGCGGCACTTTGTCCGGAGGCGAGGCACAACGGATACGTCTGGGAACGCAGATTGGATCTGGGCTCGCTGGTGTACTCTACGTACTCGACGAACCGAGTATTGGCCTGCATCAGCGTGATAACGGTCGCTTGGTCACAACACTAAAGCATTTGCGCGACCTCGGTAACACCGTAGTAGTCGTCGAACATGACGAAGATACGATTCGGTCTGCGGATTTCGTGATCGATCTTGGCCCAGGTGCTGGCCCGCGCGGTGGACAAATCGTGGCGAAAGGTACTGTGGCAGAAATCGAAGCGCATCCCGATTCGTTGACTGGACAGTATCTCCGGCGAGCGCTGCGAATTCCGATTCCACGGGCGCGGACTACCCCCACTACCGTGCATATCGGCGAAAGATCCGGCGCTGAAGGATGGCTCACCGTGACGGGAGCAAAGGAAAACAATCTGCGGGATCTGACAGTTGCTTTTCCCCTCGGCTGTCTGACTTGCGTTACCGGCGTTTCCGGCAGCGGAAAATCGACGCTGGTTGATGATATACTTCGCCGGGCTCTGTTTCGGCATTTCTACAAATCAAAGGAACGTCCGGGTGCGCACACTTCGATTTTGGGGCTCGATCAGATCGATAAAGCGATTGTAATCGATCAAAGCCCGATTGGACGCACACCGCGATCGAATGCAGCAACCTACTCAGGCGCATTCGGTCCAATTCGCGATTTATTCAGCCAATTGCCTGCGTCTCGAATACGTGGTTATTCGAGCGGGAGGTTTAGTTTCAACCTGAAAGGTGGCCGCTGCGAGAACTGCCAGGGTGACGGACTGATCAAGATCGAGATGCACTTCCTAGCGGACGTATATGTCGAATGCGAAGTTTGCCGGGGCAAGCGGTATAACCGGGAAACGCTTGAGATAACGTATCGCGGCAAGAATATCTCAGATATCCTGGCTATGTCGGTTGACGAAGCAGCACGATTTTTTCGCGCTGTGCCCGCGATTTACGACAAACTGACGCCCCTGGTTGATGTGGGACTTGGTTACTTAAGGCTCGGCCAATCTGGCACTCAACTTTCCGGTGGTGAGGCGCAGCGGGTGAAGTTGGCGGCGGAACTTGCGAAGAAAGCAACAGGCAGGACAGTCTATATTCTAGACGAGCCAACGACTGGATTGCATTTCGCCGATATTCACAAGCTGCTGGAAGTTTTGCTTAAGCTTCGGGACCAGGGGAATACGCTGATTGTGATCGAGCACAATCTGGAGGTCATCAAAAGCGCGGATTGGGTTGTCGATCTCGGCCCGGAAGGAGGAAACGGTGGTGGCCAGATCGTCGCACGGGGCACGCCGGAGCAGATAGCGGCTATCGAGGCCAGCCATACAGGAAGGTATTTGCGACGCATTCTGGAATGAAGGGTTCGCATAGCTCAATAAGCCTTGTAGACGTTGTCGCAACGCGACAGCAAATCTCAGCCAGGGGTGATCCCGCAATCGCGGGAGAACCCCTGGTAAAGTCCGTCGATGTTTTCCATCCTGAAGGGATGGCAGAGATGGTGTTGCCGGCCCTATATCCCGCGCTCTACCTCGAAGGCCCTGATAGGGCCTACTCGCTGTTTTATTTATTTCCAGGGGTTCGCTACGCTCACCCCTGGCTGAGTTTTGTTGTCGCATTCGCGACCTGCAGGACCTAAAACGACGTGAGAGATTTTCGAAATCCATCGAGAGCCGTTAGTCGCTCGCCATCAAGACGACGTTGGCTATGTTTGTTAGGTCTTGTTCTCCAACTTTTCGTTGGCAACGTATTCGCCGATCTGCTGGATGACGCATTTCAAGCGGAACAAAACGGCATTCCGGAAGTTGGCGTCACGAAAGCTCAGCAATTTCTGGCGACACAACCGGAAGCCGCTCGAGCCGAAGCAGCGAGAATCTTACTTGCGCGATGTTTAATCGCCACAAACAAACCGCAGCAGGTCCAAGATGTTCTTGAAGGAATGCACCAACCGGAAGCGACGTTATTGCGAGGTGAAGCTGCACGGCGCTCAAGACATTGGAAACAAGCCGAGACTTCGTTTTCCGAATTGTTGCACGGTTCAGATGCAGAAAAGTTTGGTGAAGCGAGGCTCGGGCTGGCCGATTGCCAACGAGCGCTATCGCAATTGGATTCTGCGCTGGAAACCTTGGGGCCGGCGCTGACCAATCCGGACAAGGACCTACGCACTCGCGCGCTTCTACTCGCTGCAGAAATCGCGCTTGCACAGCCTGATATTCCGAAAGCGGAAGGCCTTCTCGCTCGCCTGGAATCTCTGAGACCGCGCCAGCAACTAGAGAAGTTGTGCCTGACCGGACAGATCGAGCTAAAGAAGGGTAACCTGAGCGCAGCGCAGGATCTGTTCCAAAAAATTCTCGCTGAACCGAACGATAGAACATCTCGTGTTGTGACGCTCGCGCACCTCGGTATGGTACGCATCCTGGTTCAAAATCATGAGCTTGAGGAAGCGGAGTCCCAGCTTGAGAAACTGATCTCGGACCAGCCCCGCAATCCGGCACTCCAGGAAATGTTTGAAACGCTCTACCAGATCTACGTGGCAGAAGGTCTGTCCGCGACTACTGACTTTGCCAAGTGGGCCGCTGAGAGCCCGGATCAGGCGGGACCGGATCGGCCGGTCTATGCGCTATACTACCTTGCTCGCCTGCAACTGCAGCAGGGCCTCAAACCCCTCGCGGAACAGAGTTGCCGAGAGCTCCTCCAGAGATTTCCCTCACATCACATGGCGGTCGAGACCGCATTGCTGCTGGGCCGACAGGAGCTCGATCGCGGCGAAGTCGATGATGCGATAAAACGCCTCGAAGCACTCTCCGAACGAGCGGTTCGGCTTCCAGTGACCCAACGGTTTCAGGTCTACGATTTGTTGGCGGAATGCTATTACCGGCAAGGTAACTTGCAGGCTGCCCGCGATATTTTTCTCAATCTATCGAATGGCTTCGACTTTGAAGCGGAAAAGACACTTTTCAATGCGGCGCTTTGCTCTCTTCAAATAGGTGACAGCAGAGGGTTCGCGCAGTCGCTCTCCAAGCTGCAAAAGAGACCGGATGGCTTAAACCTCGTCGGCGACCTGCTTTTCGCGAAGGGCTTGCTGGAAGCTAGAACAGGGCAGTCATCAGCGGATGAAACGTTGCGTACTTTTGCCAAGGAATATCGTGGCCATTCGAAAGCTCCGGAAGCTTATCTGGTTCAAGCAGAACTCCGGCTAACCGAGCAGCCACCCGACATCTCTGCCGCCAGGCAAGCTCTCCAGAAAGTGGGCAACGATTCGAATCTTCAGGAACGCGCTGATCGTCTGAAGATTTTCCTGGCTGCTTCCGATCCGGCGCAAAACGCGCAAGCGGTAGAAGCGCTTGCCCAAGAGTACCTGCAAAAATATCCGAACTCACCCAATCGGTCAGAGATACGATTGAAACTGGGCGAGGTGTACTTTCGCCAAAGCGATTTTCCGAACGCCCAGACCCAGTTCGAGTTGGTGCGCGAAGAAAATCCGGACTCTCCCCTGGTGGAAACTGCCCTGTTCTTAGCCGGTGAAGCGGCTCGCAAAAGTCTGAATCCCGCCTCGATCGATCGAGCCATCGTGTTGTTTGAAGATGTTTATCAGCGGTCCGGGCCGCTAAAATTTCAGGCACGACTCGAACAAGCGTTGACGAAGCGTCAAACAAAACGCGATCGAGAAGCAATTGTGCTCCTGGACGATCTGTTGGGACAGAACCCGCCCGCAGAAATAAAGTACGAAGCGCTCGACAACAAAGGTGACGCCCAATTCACTCTGGCAGCAACCGATCCAAAGCTATACGAAGACGCGGTCAAGACATTTGAGACTTTGGCAGCACTCGATCACGTGCCGGAAGAATGGAAGCAACGTGCCCTCTACCAAAAAGGCAAATGCCTCGAGAAATTGAGCCGCCCTGATGATGCCCTTGCGACTTACTATGACGTTCTTGCTGTTGACGGCGGCAAAGGCGATCAGCTTTGGTTTTTCCGCGCCGGGTTTGACGCCGGTCAGATCCTTGAAGATCGACGATCCTGGGGGTCTGCCGCAGCTGTTTACGAAAAGCTGGCGAACACTCGAGGAGCGCGTTCGGAGGAAGCGAAAAACAGACTGACCCGGTTGCGGCTCGAGCATTTTCTTTGGCCGGAGTGACGTATCGGCGTGTCGGCGTATCGGCGTACCTAGCGTAGCTCTATTAACGATTTTAAACTTGCCCATGCGGACGTTCATTACATAAAGAAATACTATTATGAATATTGCTAGACATTTTCGCGATTTAGACGTCTACCAAGGAGGCATGAACCTGGTGATGCGAATTTCTGAGATTAGCAAGAACTTCCCGAAAGAAGAGCGTTTCGCTTTGACTGATCAAATCAGGAGATCCTCTCGTTCAGTCTGTGCAAATCTGGCCGAGGCGTGGAGGAAACGTAGGTACCGAGCGGCATTTGTTCTCAAACTCAATGACGCCGAAACAGAAGCAGGCGAGTCGCAAGTCCACATTGAAATCGCGCTTCGGCACGGATACATCGACCAGCAGGAGTTCAAGGAGCTTGACGACGCATATGAGAAAGTACAATCACAGATCATTAACATGATTGATCACGCCGATCGCTGGGTGATAAAACCCCGTCGCAACCGCAACGCAGCGTAGCCGCTCACCGACACGCCGACACGCCGACACGTATTATCTGTTGCCACTGCATGGCTTTTTCTGAATGTTCACGGCAATGAAGAGAGCTGTTAAGTTGTTTATTCCAGGGCCGGTTGAGGTCTCGCAGAAGACGTTACAGGCAATGACTGCGCCGATGATCGGACATCGGAGCGCGGACTTCAAAGAACTGTATCGCGAGATTTTTCCGCGTTTGCAGGAGCTGTTCCAGACTCGGCAGGCAGTCTTTCTCTCTACATCTTCTGCCTGGGGTGTGATGGAGGGAGCGATTCGCAACCTGGTAAACAAAGGCGTTCTCAACTGCATGTGCGGCGCGTTTTCCGACAAATGGCTGGATGTCTCAAAGCGCTGCGGCAAAAACGCGACACCGCTTCAAGTCGATTGGGGTGAACCGATTAATCCTGCTGATCTTGATGCACAGCTTGCGACCGGCAAGTTTGATGCGGTGACCGTCATCCACAACGAGACGTCAACCGGCGTGGTGAATCCTCTAAAGGAAATTTGTGACGTGGTCCGAAAATATCAGGATGTGATCCTGATCGTGGATACAGTTTCTTCGTTCTCGGCTCAGCCAATTCCCATGGATCAACTGGGCATCGACTTAATGCTGACTGGTTCCCAGAAGGCGCTCGCGCTGCCTCCCGGGCTCTCTTTGTTTGCCGCATCCGAAAAGGCTTTCCAACGGGCTGAGCAGATTTCTGATCGAGGCTATTACTTCGATTTGTTCGAATTTCGAAAGAACGCAGCGGAGTTCATGACGCCGAGTACGCCGGCAATCCCGCATATCTTTGCTCTGCGTTCTAAGTTAGAGGATATCTTCGCAGAAGGCCTGGAGAATCGATACCGGCGGCACGCGGAAACAAACAAGCTTGTGCACGACTGGGTTAGGAGGAACGGCTTCGAGTTTTTTGCTAAGGACGGTTTTCGATCGGTAACTTTGACCTGTGTCAAAAACAACCGAAATATCGATCTACCAGGCTTCTCCAAACGTCTGCGGGACGAGTACGGTTTCCAGATCGACACCGGTTACGGAAAAATCAAAGGAAAGACTTTTCGCGTTTCGAACATGGGAGACGAGACGGTTGAGACTATTCAGGTGCTGCTGGAAGCAATGACCGCTGTTTTGGGTTGATCGGTTCGGTGCAGTTTTTCTATTCTCCCGAGCATTATGAAATTCTGGCTTCTCGGCTGTCTTGTCCTCACTGCTTCCGTTGGCTGGGGAAAGACGAAGATGCTGGTCGAAGACCCGGAAAACGTTGTAGCGGGTCGTTACGCTTTGACGAGCGCGCAGAAAGCAGAGGCAGCGCACACGGCTGAGACGCTCTTAAGCTCGATGAAGGAGAAGGATCTGCAGAAAGCCTTATCGATGCGTTACGTCGTCGTAGACGCTGGTCCGCTGACCTCTTCACAAGCCGCCAGAGAACCAGAGTCGCTTCGCAAGACACGCGTCCGTCTTGCGCGGTTCGACATTGCCCTCCGCGAAAACCAAACACTTAGGCCGGTTGCTATTTACGACACGCAATGTCATCGAATCATTCACGGACGGCTCTATACCGCAACTGAGCTGCCTTCCGTTCACGACTATTGCCGCCTGGATGATTATCTGGTTTTTTACGCCGGCAGCGGTGAAGGGTTTTCCAAAGAGGGAAAACAGGTTTTGAGGTAAGGGAGCCCCGCCAAATCCTGGATCCAGGTCGCGCAGGGAGCGCGAACCCTACCCGTTCGCCAACATCTTGTTCGGTTCTCGTCGATGTCGGCGTTGGC